>Ga0102952_1000040_pt1 | contig 88670 bp, 82 predicted proteins | sample SalPon2A_C_D1_MG_FD_78506 | JGI IMG/M metagenome (GOLD analysis project Ga0102952, IMG submission 78506) | Soil microbial communities from South San Francisco under conditions of wetland restoration - Salt Pond MetaG R2A_C_D1_MG | ecosystem: Environmental > Terrestrial > Soil > Wetlands | place... | reverse complement strand
GTATGCACCAAACAGTGGCAATAACGGAAGTAGCATATTGGCTGCTGCTGTTGCCGCACTTACACTTCCTACAACTACACAACCGCCTCCACCACCGCCACCAGTTGTTCCGCCCGTGTCTGCAGCCTGGCAGTCGGAATCTCCGCTATCCGTTGTTCCGTCACCATCATTATCCAAACCATCGTTACAGCTAACTTCGGTGCCGAACTCGCATCCCGCTATACCGTCACAGCCAAGATCCGCGCAGTCCGTCTGTTCGTCAGCATCATTATCAATTCCGTCTGCACACTCCTCGGCTCCTGTTTCACAGTTATCAGTTGTAGCACATGCAGGGTCTAGACAGTCTGCAAATCCGTTCCCGTCCTCGTCACCCTCAAGTGCACAGTCCTCCTCTGGAGTAGGTGGTGTAATCTCTGTCTTTTGACCCTTTGCATCCATATAATCCGCACCTCTTAAAGAATCTCCTATGTACATTATTCCTATATGATTTTCAAAGTCCGATATCCCGGAGACGAATATTCTTCCCCATCCAAAACTGTTAAGATTATCGGAAGGGTGGTCAGGAGTTTCCGCTCCCTGACAGAGCAGGTCTGTTCCGGAGGGGTCCAGGAAAAGGTTTTCATGCCCGACAGTGTTATTCAGCCCGGCTGTACTATAACAGTCAATCACCCTGTTCCCGCATGAAGTGGGGTCCTCTTTAAAATCATAGAGAAAAGTGGACCATTCAACTGATGCAGGAAGTACCTGATAACCAAGCAGTCCCGGGTCTCCGTATGAATCAGAGAACGCGATTCCGACAAAATCTCCGTCCCCGCTACTAGCAGGGAAGCTGAAACTCAGTTCCTCAGGCTGTAATAGCACATAACCGTTGGTAACACCGTCAAGAGGGGTTCCTGCAGGCACGATATCGCCGGTCGTGAAATCCACGGCATCCCTGCCCATGGCATTCAACCTGAAATTAAGCACATCCTGCTTTGAACCACCAATTAGATACTGGAAAGAAATAGCACTGAGGTCGGATTGCGAAACAACAGGAGTAATAACAATAAAACCCTGGGTAAAGGTAACATCTATACTTGTAGATTCTCCAGCGAGTGATTCGGTTTCGCCTGTGTTCTTTGGAAATCCGGGCTGGCTCATATTATAAACGTGTGTATCATTGGGAGTAAGCATATCGACAAAGTCCCTCTCTTCACATATCACGGGACTAACATCCGCATCTGCATCCCCCATCGGATCAAACCCCGGTATGTAGCTCCGGAATATCTGAACATGAATCGTCACACCCTGGGTTGGGTTTGTATTTGTTACCTGTATGTAATTTGTAAATTCAACCTGGACCGCATTGTTAAAGTAATATACGAGCTGGCTTGCAGCACCTGTCGAACCGGACGGTGCAATAATTTGCGAATAACTATTCTGGAAAGTAATAATGCAAAATAATAATATAACAATTATACAAAACCTTCTCATTCTCATTCCTCCTTATTAGTTCGTGAACATGTAGCCGCCACCAACAGCCCCGTTTAAAATAATTGCCGTAGCTACCTGATCGTTTGTTCTCTCAGAGCTTGTACTTCTGGTTGTAGCTTGAGTGTTATTATTTATGAAAATCCCTATATGGTTTTCAAAGTCTCCCAGTCCTGAAACAAAGATCCTTGACCACCCAACATGACTGTCGAGTATCCCCGGGTACTCCGGAGTAGAAGAACCCGAACATAACAGACCATCAGTAAAAGCTATATTATGCTGGAGGAAAGTGTCATTAAGTCCATAAGTCGCAAAACAGGAAATCTGTTTATTGCCGCATGAAGTCGGGTCTTCCTTGAAATCGAATATGAACGGACTCCATGTTGCATCACCCGGTGTAACCTGGTATCCGAGAAGTCCGGGGTCTCCGTAAACGTCCTTGAAAACAAATCCGATAACGTCAACTAAAGGATTTATAGCAGGAGGATCGAATCCAATGAAATCAAAATCAAGTTCATTGGGCTGTATTACAACAAAACCGCCGGTAACACCGTCAAGAGGAGTATTATCCGGCAATATATTCCCGGTCGTGAAATCCACTGCATCCCTTCCGAGTGCATTCAGAATAAAACTGAACCCATCCGGTTCAAATTCATCTATACTTATCCCGGCAAGGTGCTGGAATGATATGGCTGTAAGATCACTCTCGGAAACAACAGGGGTAATAACTATAAAACCTTTAGTATCTCTCACATCAATACTTGTCTGTTCACCTGAAATCGCTTCACTTTCACCCATGTTCTTCACAAAGTTGGCTTCACCGAGATTATAGATATGAGTATCATTTGGGGTCAGAAAATCGATAAAATCCCTTTCGTCACAGAAAACAAGATCATTCTCCCCCTGGTCAAAATTCCTGAATACCTGAATATGTATCCAGGTCCCTTGAATGTCATTGGTATTGGTAACCTGTATTACAGTTTCCGATGTGGCACTTTCATTCAGCTGGTCATAATAGTAAACAAGCTGACTTGAAGCAGAAGAAGTGTTACCCCTTGTACTTATAACCTGTGCACTCGAAAATGCAGGTAAAAGTAAGGCAGCCAGAAAATAAACTACCGCAAGAGTTGCCGTCTTATTTGAACTCATTGAAAAATCCTCCTTTAATTTAAGAAAACACATCCTGGATTTATTCAGTTTAATTAGTTTCAGATAAACAGATACTAATACAATTAAAATTAAATTTCAATGACGAAGCCGGGGAGGTTTTCACCGACCCGGCTTACCGATAATGTTTTGTTTTCTTGGATTCCCGTTTTCACGGGAATGAAAACTAATTCGTCATACCCGTATGTATCTATCGGGTATCCGGTTTTTACCCTTACGAATTAACGTCCGACGTCCAGGGTCTAACGTCTTCTTTTTCTTATACCATATGCTCCGAACAGCGGGAGTAACGGGAGTAACATATTGGCTGCTGCTGTTGCCGTTGTTACAGATGTTGCTACACTGCAACCTCCTCCTCCACCGCCTCCGGTGGTTCCGCCTCCGCAAGCTTCTGCTGCTGCACAGTCAGTATCGTTACAGTCTGCCTGTCCGTCTGCATCGTTATCTATTCCGTCGTCACAACTTGTCTCTGTTCCGAATTCACATCCTGCAAACCCGTCACAGCCAAGGTCTGCACAGTCCGTCTGTCCGTCAGCGTCATTGTCCAATGTGTCTCCACATTCGGTATCACCCGTTTCACAGTTCTCCGCAGTTGCACAGTCAGTGTCAAGACAGTCTGCAAACCCGTCCCCGTCCTCGTCTCCTTCAACTGCACAGTCTTCAGGGTTTGATGTTGGAGTTACCTGTGTCTCCTCTCCCTTGGTATATATGAGACTTGCACCGTCTATATTTGCATTGATAAAGAATCCGAGGTGATTCTCGAAATCATCAAGCCCGCTTACGAATATCCTCGCCCAACCGAAATTGGTAAACTGAAGATTGAAATTAGCACCCATAAAAGGGTATTCAGGTGTCTCGGCTCCGGAGCAAAGAAGATCAAAGCCTGAAATATCGGAATCACCGTCGCCATCTCCATCACCTGACGCTAATCCGGGGATAAGATCCGTATTGTTCTGTCTAAGTCCAAACGTATCGTTCAAACCCACCGTGGAAAAACAATTTATAGCTCTGTTCCCACAGCTGGTCGGATCTTCCTTGAAATCAAACATGAATGACGTCCATGACGCTGTACCCGGCTGCACCTGGTAGCCAAGCAGTCCCGGGTCTCCGTATACATCATTGAACACTATCCCCACTATATCAACATTTATACTTTCTTCCGCAAGAATAGCTACATTACCCAGACCCTGGAATTCGAACAGTAGCTCTTCGGGCTGAAGCACTACATATCCGTTGCTTACTCCGTCAAGTGGTGTCCCGTTTGGAACTATCTCTCCAGTTGTAAAATCAACTGCATCCCTTCCCATTGCCTCTACCTGGTACCTCGCATCAGGAAGTAATAAGGGTGGTGGTGTGAAATCCGCAAGGTATGTCTTACCAGTAAGGTTCTGGAACGATATCGCTGTAAGGTCGCTCTCCGATACAACAGGTGTTATTACTACAAACCCCTTGGTGAATGTAGCGTCTATATTTGCAGACTCCCCGGGTGTGGTCTCCGTCTCTCCCATGTTCTTGGGGAATATGTTCGGGAAATTGAGAAAGTAGCTGTGCGTATCGTTCGGGGTCAGCATGTCAACAAAGTCCCTCTCGTCACACGTGGTAAGCACGTCATTGTCCAGATAGTTCCTGAATATCTGCACATGTATCCATACTGGCTGCGTGTCGTTGTCATTCGTTACCTGTATGTAAGACTCAACATCAAAGCCACTGTTATCATAGTAGTAGATGAGCTGGCTTGATGAGCCAATAGTACCAGTAGGCTTTACGAACTGTGAATACGCGTTGGTCGTTATTAATGTAGCTATAAAAAATATCAGTAATTTAGTTATTTCTCTTATACTCATATTAATCCTCCTCCCTGCAAAGAAGATTGAAAGCTTCTTCTTTGACATCACAAACAATACTCAGACATTCTTCAGGGCAAATTATTTTAACCCCGTTGGCCACCTGGGATAATTCCTTCATGTTCATATGAAGTATCTGGTGTGCACACGCACACGGGTCGGGGGATGTAACACCTATGTTCATAAAGCTGGTGAATGACGTCACTTCCTGCGATACCTGGCTCGCATTGTTACCAGTGTCAAAGAAAAACTTTAAAAAACCCTGTGCTTCTTCCTCACCGGGAACCTGTTCTGTTGCAACTGTAAGGTTTATATCTCGTACCGGGATAAGAATATTCGGATTAAGAGGTGACTCGACCCCTGCACACAGCACATCATTACCGTTAGAAAGCTCTGTGTTGTTCTGCGGGAAAGTATCGTTCAATCCAACCGTCAGAAAACACGAAAACTGCCTCCTCCCGCATGATGTAACATCTTCCTTGAAATCATATATAAAGGTTGAAAAACCACTCGTAGCAGGGGCAACGTTATACCCCAGCAACCCGGGCTCACCATACACATCCTTTATCGATATGAACACCAGGTCCACAAACGCTGGTCCGTAGTCGTTCGAGAAGTTAAAGGTCCCCGTATCGGACTGTATTATCTCAAATCCGTTGTTCACACCGTCAAGTGGTGTGAAGTCTGCAGGCTCCTGCCCCGTTGTGAATTCAACTGCATCCCTTCCCCTTGCATTTAAAAGAAACGAAAAGTTGTAGTCCATCGAGTTACCTATCAGATGCTGGAACGAAACTGCCGTAAGATCACTCTCCGATACCACAGGCGTTATTACTACAAACCCCTTCGTACCTTCAGGGACGTTGTCCGATACATCTATACTCGTGGACTCGCCAGCTGTTGTCTCGGTCTCTCCCGCGTTCTTGGGAAAATTGGGACTGCTGAGGTCATATATATGCGTGTCATTCGGGGTAAGAAAATCTATAAAATCCCTCTCATCACATATCACTGCAGCTGCTGGACCGTCGTCATCAGGATCAAAACTCCTGAATATCTGCACATGTATGGTCACTCCCTGGGTATCATCCGTATTGGTTACCTGGATTACCGTATCAGGCGGGGCTATCCCGGCTCCCTGATTCTCCTCTATGACCGTCTGGTCGTAGTAGTATATAAGCTGGCTCGATACCTTGTTGATATTGGGGGAATCTACTATTACCTGTGAATATGTGTTGGTACTGAATAAATATATAAAACACAGTAGAACTAACAGTAATAAAATCCTGTCTATCCTGTACATATGGTTATCCTCCTTAAAAGATAATCCATTCTACTATTTCCAAATACTCTTTGCAATGCGGATTAGTTAAATATACGAAAAATATATTTTGTTAATGATTATGGCAAGATAAAAATACTACTATAGATCCGGGGATTTTAACTATATTGATTCGATTGTCAGAAATTTTCGTGTTAAGTTCAGTACGGATTCGAATAATACAATCAAAAGCCGGTTTGATTTACATCTTCCCGGCTTTTGAAGGAAAGGGTAGAACTACTTTTAATTCTATTATTGGTCTTCTACATATTATTGCCGGATATTACAGTCAGGTACTCAAACTATATAGAAATTCCAGATTGCTGTCCAGATGTTTAATTATCGTATAGACATTTAACTGTATTGGTATGGAATCTATTTTATAAATATTCATTTAAGCTATAAACACTAATTAACGCTTAAATATTTTTCAAATCTAATAATAAATTTTCATTTTACTACATATTCAATTAAAAACCAATTTTCTATGACGGGACAAGCAAACATTACATCTTGAACTGACAGTAAAAATAATAATATAATCCTAAATAAAGTAATTTTTCAGGAGGCTTTGATGGATAACTACTATATAACAAAGAAAGATGATAAGTGGCAGTTCAAAAAACAGGGCTCCGACCGGGCGATAAAAAATTCTTCAACAAAAAAGGATATTGTAAGTTATATGCAGCAATATATGAAGAATAAAAAGGGTTCAGTTAAGATACAGGGTATAGATGGTAAATTCCAGGAAGAAAGAACATACCCAAGATTAGCAGATTCAAGAAAAAGCAAAGGTTAACCATCACGATCTTACTCTTTTGTTTTTTATACTTTCCCTCAAAGGGCTAACGAGAATCTCAAGTTTAGATCCAACCTGCCTTTACCCCGGGACAAATCAAGATTACATCCTGAATATTAATCTGTTTATTTTCGCTATTCGTAAATTTCCAATACTAAAGAATAAATAATGTAGTCATATCATGGATTTCTCTAAAAAATCCGGGAAATCGTGAATCGAGCAAGGTTGCATTTGCAACAAAATTAATAGATACATTGAATAGGAGGTATCAACAATGAAAAAATTATTATTAGCAATCGTACTCGGTTTAACTCTTGGACTACCCGCAAGTTCTTTCGCAGGTGTTAATGCCATGGGTGTGAAGTTGCCGATTAAAAACAGTGAACAGGGTCACAAAGTAGAAAGTGGTTTTGTCCCGGAAACAGCAGCAGGTTCGTATAAGTCGCAGAAACTCGAAGGAAAAACAACAATATCTTCTTCGATTCAAAAGCCACATGCATCATGGGTGTTAATCTCAACTTAATGAGCTGAATGTAAAACAAATATAGTGAAAATAAAGAAACCCGGCTTGGTGCCGGGTTTTTATTTTTAGATTTGATTTGTCTATTTCCAGAGATTTACGAGAACTCTGCCCCTGACCTTGCCACCCAGTATCAGCTCTATATTAGAACTTAATTCATCCAGTGCTACTTCCTTTGTAATTCCATCGAGATTATCGATTTTCCAGTCACTGGCGATTTTTTCCCAAATACTAACCCTTAAATCCATATTACAGGTCGCGGAATCAATACCAACAAGCTCGACACCTCTTAGAATAAAAGGGTAAACATTGGTATTCAATTCATATCCGGCTACATTCCCGCAACAGGTAACTATTCCTCTTTCGGCAGTGGACTTTAATGCAGTAGCAAGTATGTCACCGCCTACAGTATCAACAACACCGCTCCATCGTCCCTTGAGAAGAGGCTTACCTGATCTGTCAACAGAATCTTCCCTGCTGATTATTTCCTTTGCACCAAGCTCCTTGAGAAAATCCTTCTGATCCGTTTTCCCTGTAGACGCAACCACGTGGTAGCCGGCTTTGGCAAGCATTGCCACAGCAGTACTTCCCACACCACCTGTAGCACCGGTTACGAGTATTTCACCACTGCCCGGCATAACTCCGTGTTCCTGTAGTTTATATATACAGTGAGCAGCAGTAAAACCGGCCGTTCCATAAATCATACTTTCCCTAAGAGTCATTCCTCCCGGCAGTCTTATGATCCAATCTTCCGGAACTCTTATATACTGGCCGAAGCCTCCCGGGGTATTCTGTCCCAGATCATAGCAGTGTACTATAACCTCATCACCCGGATTAAATTCATTACTTTCGCTTTCATCCACCAGGCCCGCTGCATCAATACCGGGGGTATGCGGATAGTTTCGGGTAACCCCTTTATTGCCAATTGCAGAAAGTGCATCCTTGTAATTCAGCGATGAATACAAGACCCGGATCAGGACATCACCCTCAGGAAGTTCATCAGTATTTCTTTCTCTTATTTCCCTTTTGTATTTTTTTTCTTCGTTTTCACTTACTATCATCGCTCTGAATCTGATATCGCTCAATTTTTGCACCTCCGATATTGATGTGTAGATATTACCTTACTCAAAATCCTGAACACCTTAAAACTGAATTTTGATAAATAAATTTAATTGACTTAAATTGGAATAGATAAATATAATATGGATAAATGTAAATTTTATTCCTGCCGGAGGCACAATGTCTAAAATAATACACTGCAAAAAGTTAATCCTTGCGCCGGCTGCCATCATATCATATGCGGTAAAAACACGAAAGAGGTTCTTGAAAATGCCAACATCCATGTTAGAGAACAAGGACTTGACCCAACTCCGGATCTTATGAAGATGGTAAAGAACTTTATATTCGATGATAAGGGATAAGAATAATAAGCCAACCCGTTACCAAGGTTATAGAATCACGAAAATCAATCAGGGATCGGCAGGCTGTTCTTTCAGCCTTTCAAGCTCTTCCCATCTATCATATGCTTCATCTATTTCTTTTTGAATTGATTTTGATCTTTCTTCTGCTCTATCTATTTTCCCGGATGCTTTTTTATAAAAATTAACATCTGAAAGAGTCTTTATCAGTTCTTTCTGTTCAGCTTCCAGCTTCGCTATTCTCTCCGGGAAATTCTCAAGTTCCTTTTTTTCCTTATAGGATAGCTGCTCTTTCTTTCTGGTTGCATTATCTACTTTTCGTTTCTTCTTTTCAACTGGCTTATCAACCGTTTTATCTTTTCCTGTCTCAGTATCCGGCTTCTGTTTTCTCTGCTCAATCCAGTCGTCATAACCACCGGGATACTCTACTATTTTGTTTTTCCCCTCGAATACTAATGTGGAAGTGACAACGTTATTGAGGAACTCCCTGTCGTGACTGACTACCATCACCGTTCCACTATAACCAACAAGAAGGTCCTCCAGGAGTTCAAGTGTCTCGATATCAAGATCATTTGTCGGCTCATCCAATACAAGCAGGTTGAAGGGTCTTGTAAAAAGTCTGGCTAAAAGCAGCCTGTTCCGCTCACCACCTGAAAGTACCTTTACCGGAACATGGGCTCTTTCCGAGCTGAACAGGAAATCCTTCAGATAACTCAGGATATGTTTTGGTTTATCGTCAATAAGTATAAAATCCGAACCGCCGCTCACATTCTCAATTACCGAACTTTCCTCTTCCAGCTGCTCTCGTAGCTGATCGAAATATGCTATTTCAAGATTCGTTCCTGTATTAACTTCGCCTTCAAGCGGTAATAGTTCACCAAGCATGATCCTAAGCAAGGTGGTTTTCCCGCAACCATTCGGCCCGATTATACCGACCTTGTCTCCCCTCATTATTCTCGCAGAAAAATTATTTATAATAAGCTTCTGGTCATATTCATGGTAAATATTTGTTGCTAAGATGACCTGTTTCCCGGAAAGCGAAGTATCCCCCGTTTCAAAACTGACCTTGCCTATGCGTTCACGACGATTCCTTTTTTCCACTCTCATCTTTTGGAGTGATTTTACTCTTCCTTCATTCCTGGTTCTTCTGGCTTTTATCCCTTTTCTGAGCCAGGCTTCTTCATCTTCAAGTTTCTTGTCGAACAGGGAATTCCTCTTCTCCTCATCTTCAAGAAGTTTTCTCTTCCGCTCTAAAAATGTATTGTAGTTACATTCCCAGTTTGTAAGCTTCCCGCGGTCAAGTTCGGATATTCTGGTACTCAGGTTGTCCATGAATTTTCTGTCGTGTGTTACAAAGAATAATGTTCCCCTGAAATCAGCAAGAAAGTCCTCAAGCCATTCTATTGTATTTATATCGAGATGATTCGTCGGCTCGTCCAGCAGAAGTACGTCCGGGTCACTTACCAGTGCCTTAGCGAGAAGTACGCGTCTTCTATGTCCGCCGGAAAGCGAATTGAAATAACTATCAGGAGAAAGACCGGTTTTATCAATCACGTTCTTGACCCGGCTTTCTGTCTCCCAGCTGTCCGTGGAGTCAAGCTCGCGTTGCAGGTTTTCGAGTCTTCTTAACAGTGACTCACTGCTTTCGTGCTGAAGTTTATTACTTGTATTGTGATATTCCGATATAAGCTCGGCACGCCTCCCGAGTCCAGAGAGTATTATATCGAAGGCAGTGCCTTCCATGCTTCCGGGAGTCTCCTGGGGCAAATAGGAAACGGTCAGCCCCTTCCTGAACGAGACCTGCCCTTCGTCCACGCCGGATTCACCGGCTATCACCTTCATAAGAGTTGTTTTTCCGGCACCGTTCCTGCCGATGAGGGCAACCCTCTCATTTTCCTTTAGCTGGAAGTCAAGCTTATCAAATACCTTCTTCCCTCCAAAGGAAAGTGTAATTTCATTAATGTTGATCAATACCATAATTCAGGACTCTTTAAATAATTAGGGGCACGAAGTGGGATAATTATACATTCTGTCTGCCATATTGAATATTCATCAGTAATAAATTAGCTGTATCATCGAGGATTAAAATAGACTAAGTCTAACGGGAAAGTCCCGAATAGATTAAGTATCAGGCCAAATTCGTTATATACAGATCATTTTTATTTATTTTTATGAATCTCATCCTTTCTTCTCCTCATCGGAATTAAAGAACCGGTAAAACAAATATTCAATACCAACAGGAGGTAAAAAATGAATAATGCATATATCGTTTATTTTTTAACAGCATTTCTTTTAATAGGTTCTCTGGCCTTCCCCTCGAATTCATATTCCGGAACGCTGGGAAAAAGGTTACAGTTCGAGGGCAACTTTGCAACAGCATTTCAGGGTGATGCAGGATATAATTTCAACCTGAACTATGCGCCAAGACTACCCGGGAACTGGGACAAGACGATTGCTGTAGGAGCATTCTGGCAATGGACATTTAATGGCGATGAGTTCAGAGGTACCGGTGATAATACCAACCTTAGCAAACTCGGCGGTGAGTTAAGGTTGCAGAAACCATTCTTTAATGACTCTTTTGTACCCTATGTAAAAGCAGAAGCAGGATGGTTAAGGTTTGACAATTCCAGGACCGAAGACAAGTTCGCAGCAGGTCCGGGAGCAGGGTTCAATTTCTGGCTAAACCGGAGCCTGGGATTCGGTGCTGAAGTTAACACCGTATTCGTTGCCAGCAATGATAATCTTGAAGACCAGATTACCACATTCATGGCGGGACCAAGGGTAAGGTTCTGATAATCATAAATAAAATTCTGAGTGTAATCTGTAATGATCGTTAGAATTACAGTTTAAAAGGCCGGTGTTCATACGGCCTTTTTTATTTTCTCAAAAGAACCGAACAACCTTCTGAAAATGTAAAACCCGGAAATCAATAATTCGTTATCGACCGATGTTTTTACCCAAGCACTAATCCCCTGATAATACAAGTCTAACCAGTTCAAATAGGACAAATTTAAATTTAATTAACTAAAATTTTCTTTTCCTGTTATATAATATCTATTTCGTTCGGGGGATTCAGTATGAAAGTAAAGGAAACACTTTTCACCGATAAAGAAAATCTCAAGATATATACCCAGAAACTACTTTCAGATGTCAGGGCTCTTGAAATTATGCTGGAAAGCAATCTTATCGAAAATGATAGAACAAGGGTCGGGGCAGAGCAGGAGATGTACATAGTAGACGAAAAATGTACACCTAAGCCAATTGCATCGGATATTATAAAAGAACTGAACGACAGTCATTTCACCTATGAACTGGCGAAGTACAATCTTGAAATTAATCTGCCCCCTGAAGTATTAACAAATAACTGCCTGCACAGAATGGAAGAACAATTAAGGGAAAAATTATCAGCCGCGGCGAAAGCAGCCAAAAGGCACGGTGCAACAGTTCTTCTTGCAGGCATACTGCCGACTATCAGAAAAAAGGATATAGATATCGGGAATATAGTTGAAAATGATCGCTACCTGCTTCTTTGCAATATACTTAACGAGTTGTGTGACTCGGAATACAACCTTCACATAACCGGTGTGGATGAATTCTCCGATACACATGACTCCCCAATGTTCGAATCATGTAATACAAGCTTTCAGTCTCACTTCCAGGTAGACCCGGGAGACATTGTGGACCTTTATAACTATTCCCTGCTTATCTCCGCTCCTCTTATCGCATCAGCAGTTAACTCTCCCTTTCTTATGGGCAAACAGCTCTGGGATGAAACCAGGATAGCACTTTTTGAACAGGCAGTGGATACAAGGGACAGGGAGAAAAATCCAAGAGACATAACCGCAAGGGTATTTTTCGGAAAGAAATGGCTCGAGAATTCCGTGATCGAACTGTTTCAGGATAATATAGCCAGGTTCAAACCAATTGTAGGTGCCGATTTCGGTGAAGACTCCATGGAGATACTCGAAAACGGCGGTATCCCTGAGCTAAAGGCCCTGGGGCTTTTCAACGGTACGATATGGAGCTGGATGCGGGTGTGTTACGGCATAACCGAAGGAAAACCACACCTCAGAATTGAAAACAGGGTACTGCCTTCCGGTCCGACAGTAAGAGACGAAATTGCAAATGCCGCTTTCTGGTTTGGGATGATGAAGGGTATTACCGACAGATACAGAGGTGTGTCGGATTTTTTCGAGATCGACCAGGCAAAGGAGAATTTCCTAAAAGCCGCACAGTACGGACTTGATACGAAGATGATGTGGCTGGACAACAAAGCGGTTTCAACTCAGGAACTAATACTTGATGAACTACTTCCCATATCTGAAAAAGGGTTAAAGAAAGCCGGCATTTATCAGGATGATATAGACTTTTATCTCGGAATATTGAGAGACAGAGTTATCTCGGAAAAAAACGGGGCCAACTGGCTTATAAATTCCTTCCAGAATCTAAAAAAGGAAATTACGAGGGAAAGTGCACTCCATCACATAACTTCTGCACTCATGGCCAATCAGGAAAAAGGGGATCCTGTCCATACATGGGATTTTCTGACTATCGAGGAACATCACTCGACTGACACCACAAAATATACAATTAGCCAGTTTATGTCAACAGATCTCTTCGTATTGAGGGAAGATGATATAATAGATCTTGCTACGGACATTATGAACTGGAAGCATATCCGTCATGTCCCCGTGGAAGATGAAAACGGGAACATAGCAGGCATGATAACTTCTACCGAACTGCTTAATCACTACAGCAGAAAGATATCCGAAGATTCCACAAATATACTAGTTAAAGACCTCATGACAAGGGATCCTTTAACGATAGGTCCAGAAAGACCGATTTCCGATGCTATTACAATAATGAAGGAAAAAGATATCGGTTATCTGTTGGTAGTTCAGGAAGGAAAGCTCGTGGGAATATTAACAGAGCATGACCTTCTGAACCTCTATACAAAAATTGGACATTGATATACAGATGGCTGAGTCCAGAGAAGTACTTATCCGAAACAGAGCACTGAAAAGAGAACTTAGAACGGGCAGACTGATAGCAAGCTGTTCGGGTGGAAGCAGCGGTCCTGTAATCATATTATTGTGCGGCATACATGGTAACGAAACTGCAGGTGTTTTTGCAACGTATGATTTAATAAACTCACTCAAAAGGGAAAAAACCGATTTAAAGGGAAAAATAGTAGCGGTAGCCGGGAACCTTCCTGCCCTGTCAATGAACAGAAGATATATAGATGCCGACCTTAACAGGATATGGTCCGACGACAGGCTTTACAAATTGCAAAGAGGTATAAGGTTACAAAAAGATAATATTTGTGAGCTTGAAGAACAAAAAGAAATATACGAGATAATAAGAGCAGAATGCCTGAGTGCATCCGGGCAGGTATATATAATAGACCTGCATACAACCTCGGCAGAAAGTACCGCGTTTATATTCATAAGTGATACACTCAGGAACAGACAATTTGTTAAATCCATTCCGCTGCCTGTAATACTTGGAGTTGAAGAACTCCTGAATTCAACACTCCTGAATTTTGCAAACCGTCTTGGTATAATCTGCTTCGGCCTCGAAGCCGGGTGTCACGAATCAATACACTCGTATGAAAATACGGTTAACACCCTTTGGATTACTCTGGAAAAAGCGGGATGTTTCGGACCAGGAGCAGGGGAAAATCAGGCCATGCGATGCAGCCATACATTAAAAAGTTCAAACGGTTCGATACACGGATATTTTGAGCTTGTATACCGCTATGCTATATCCGAGAGAGAAGAGTTCCGCATGCATCCCGGATATATAAACTTTCAGGATGTGGTAAAGGGTCAATACCTGGCAGATAGTAATAACGAAAAGATAATGTGTCAGGAAACAGGCAGAATTTTGATGCCGCTCTATCAAAAAATGGGGAATGACGGTTTTTATATTATAAAAAAGGTAAATACATTATGGATCGAGCTTTCAGCTGTACTCAGGAAAACGGGGTTTGACAGACTTTTCAGGTATATACCGGGGATATTTCAGATAAATAATAATCCTCACAGATATGCGGTAAGGAGTGCAATCGCAAATCGGCTGGTTATGAGGTTATTTCATCTTTTCGGTTACCAGAGAAGCGGGCAGATCAATAATTTTACTTTATTCAGTAAAAGAAGGTATGACATGATGCCACCCGACAACTACAGCGATTTTTTTGCCGGGCACGTCTAAAATCATCATTCTACAGCACTTTGTCATTGTTTTTTCTTATCATCTTTTTTCAGGTTTTCTTTCGCGTCATTAAATGCATCTTTCATCGCTTTGCCCATCTCCTCCATCGCACCACCGAGGGCTCTTCCCATTTCTTTGAGACTGTCACCAAAATCTTTCATGTGGTAAGTAATTATGGAAGTTCGGGTCTTATCGAAATCCACTTTCCAAAGATTATCGACCCTGGTCAGTACAGTATCAAATTCGTAATAACGTGCTTTGCCGTTCTTGTCCGTGATTTTCAGCTTTGTATACACAGCTGCCCTGTTGTCCATTATATCAGCTTTATCCGAAATATTGCTGATTTCTATTTTTGAGTTGCCAAGAAAAGTAACATTCTCCATAGACCCCTCTACAGCGTACTTCCTTGCCTCCTCAATATTATGTTTCGCCATTGATTTCCAGAATTTACCGGCAACTTCAGGAGGTTTATCAATGCGCGTGCATGAGAAAAGCGTTAATAACAATATTAATATAATCTTTTTCATAGTTTTTCCGTCTCCAGATAATATTTATCGGTCGCTATATTTATTTTAATACCGGGCTTACAAAATCAAATAAATTCGGATTATTTCCGGCACTCTCATCCGATCGAAGCTTAAATATGACGATTTTTATTAATTTTCAGATATCAATCCGGAATTTAATGTATATTTTATAATAATTATTATTGTAATCCCTAAAAATTCATTAATAATTTACATCCACTAAAAATAAGACTTATATGAATTTAATGGTGAGATATTAAAGTTGCGGGGCATATTTGCAGCCCTGAGGTGATATTGATAAATGCGAAAAGACAATATAAGAAATATAGCAATAATTGCTCACGTTGATCATGGCAAAACCACACTGGTCGATGCTATGCTGAAACAAAGCGGTATTTTCCGTGAAAACCAGCAAGTCGAAGAAAGGATTATGGACTCAATGGATCTGGAGAAAGAGCGCGGTATAACAATAATGGCAAAGAATACCGCGATTATGTACAAGGGAATAAAGATTAATATTGTAGATACACCGGGACACGCTGATTTTGGCGGTGAGGTTGAAAGAAGTCTCAATATGGTCGATGGCGTACTTCTACTGGTTGATTCGAGTGAGGGTCCGCTTCCGCAGACACGTTTCGTGGTCAAAAAGGCACTTCAGAAAAAACTGCCGGTGATTCTTGTGATCAACAAGATAGACCGCGGCGACGCCCGACCGCAGGAAGTAATAAACGAAGTTTACGATCTTTTTATCGAGCTCGATGCCGATGAAAACCAAATCGAATTCCCGATTATCTACACCAATGCAAAGGCAGGGATCGCGCATAAGAAGCTTGGTGACAGCTCAACAAATCTGGCGCCTCTTTTCGAAACAATATCATCTTACATCCCGGGCCCGGAAGCTGACGACAGCGAAACAACCCAGTTCCTCATAACCAACCTGGATTATGACAACTACGTGGGAAGGATATGTATAGGGCGTCTTATGAACGGCGAGCTTGAAGCGAACAAAAGCTACGCACTTTGCGGTGACAATGAAGAAATCAGCAATGTAAAAATTTCTGTCTTATATTCTTTCGAGGGGCTTCAGAAGAAAAAAGTGGACAAAGTAGAAGCCGGTGACATCGCAGCTATTGCAGGAGTTGAGGACGTCTGGATAGGCGATACCTTATCTTCTCTTAATAATCCGGTACCACTGGAAAGGATACGTGTTGACGAACCGACGATCTCTATGGTCTTTTATGTCAACACAAGTCCGTTCGCCGGCAAGGAAGGTAAATTCCTTACATCCCGCCAGATAAAGGAAAGACTGGAGAGGGAACAGCACAGGAATGTTGCAATCAGAGTAAGCGATACTGACAGAGCTGATGCATACAAGGTTTCCGGACGCGGAGAACTCCAGATGGCGATATTGATCGAGACAATGAGACGGGAGGGCTACGAGTTCATGGTTTCAAAGCCACGGGTTATAACAAAAGAGGAGAACGGAAAGGTAACAGAACCGGTTGAGAGAGTATTTGTAGATGTTCCCGAAGAGCATGTCGGCATAGTAACAGAAAAGATGGCAAACCGCAAAGGTAGAATGATCAACCTGAAGAACAACGGAAATGGCCGTGTTGACCTCGAATTCATCGTTACCTCAAGAGGTCTTATCGGTTTCAGGAGCCAGTTTCAGATAGACACAAAAGGAACTGGTGTTATGAATACACTGTTCGAAGGCTATGAGCCATGGTATGGGCCTATCCCACAGAGATCCACAGGAGCACTTGTGGCGGATCGTACAGGTAAGGTGAGCACATATGCGAGTCTCTCAATGGTTGACAGAGGAGAGCTTTTTGTAGATGTCGGGACCCAGGTATATGAAGGTATGGTCGTGGGCGAAAGGAACAGAAGCGGTGATCTAAACATAAACATCGTAAGGGAAAAGAAACTTACAAATATGAGAAGCTCTACCGCAGAAGCAACCGTTGTCCTGAGACCTCCGAGACCTTTATCGCTTGACCAGGCTATTGAGTTCATTGCCGAAGACGAGCTTGTTGAGGTTACACCCTCGTTCCACAGACTTAGAAAGATGGAACTCGATGCTGCAAAACGTGCCATAGCAGAAAAAAGACAGAAAAAAGAACAGGCAGAAGTATAGAAGCATTCCATTGTTATAATTTCCTTTAATTTAAAGACGCATTACCGGATTTTAAATATCATAGGGTCCGATATTTACCATGAACAAGGAACGGATAGCCGAAGAATGGAAACACCTGAAAAATAAGTGGGACCTGCAGGACTGGAAGCTTAATTTTTCAAACGGAAAAAGACAGCTCGGACACTGCAACTGTAAAAAAAAGATTATTTCATTATCTAATGCTTACATTAAAACAAATCCCTACGACATTCTGAGGGATACTCTTTTACATGAAATCGCTCATGCAATACAGTTTAAAAAAACCGGAAAAACAGATCACGGGCCGCGGTGGAAAACTATTGCAAAGAAAGTCGGGTGCACAGCTCAACGCTGCGTTTCAAGTGAAGATATTGAGGTTCCCCGTGGTAAATATGTAGGGGTATGTCCTTCATGTAAATCTGTTACGCATTTTTACAGAAAAGTAAAAAGAAAATATTCTTGCAGATTATGCAGCAATAAATACAGCCCGGAATTCAGATTGAATATAATTAGTATTGAGGAATATGAATCTTTCTGATTTTTTTAACTTGTTTCGGAGTGTAATAATTAGTTAAAGTTCTATGAACGTAAAAGGGGGGATATTAGTTCTGGAGATAATCCCCCCTATAATTCCATTTATAGGTTACTTGCTTTTCTGATCACATTCTCTGCTACCCGAATGATATTCGCAGCTATCCTTGCAATTGCCATCACACTGTTTTTTGTCGTGGTCGCAACTTCTTTCCCCTTTCATTTTTTTCATTTCAGCAAGCTCCGCCCTCTGTTTATCATTCAGTACATCCCTGATCCTGAGTTTTCTTTCAAGTTCGAGATTTTTTACATTATTCATCTGCTCAAGCATTGCTTTATGCTTTGCAATAATCTGTTCATCCGATGCTTTGGGATCTTTCATTGTTGTCTTGAAATCCTTATAGGTAGTCATAGCATCATCATGGATTGTTTTGAACTTACCCTCATAATTCTTATCGATATCGTTGATTTTTTTAATCTGATCCTTGGTCAGATTTAGCTGTTTTACATTATCCTCATTCTTCCACCACTCTTTCCCTGACATCATGTGACCATGAGTGAAAGCAAATGCCGAAGATGATAAAACAACTGCCATTACTACTAAATACCCTAAAATTGCGTACCTGCGCATAAAACTGCCTCCTTGGAAATTATATTCAGATGTTATTATTAACCTGTTTTAATTGAATTTGTTACTAATTAATAAAAAATTGCGGGAAATTTATTATGTTAATTATAGATTGGAAGGTACAAATATTAACTTTGACTTCAGGAAAAGTGCGCTGCTTTGCAGCGCACTAATTATTTTCAACGATTTTAGATCAGCTCTACATTCTGAGCCTGTGGTCCTTTTTCAGCTTCAACTACTGTGAATTCCACTTTTTCCCCTTCTTCAAGGGTACGGAATCCTTCTGCATTTATTTCACTATAGTGAACAAATACATCGTCTTCGTCTTCGCGTTCAATAAAACCGAATCCTTTGGTTGAATTAAACCACTTAACTGTGCCTGTTTCACGTTCTGACATAGTTTGGTCCTCCTTACTTATGTAAAAAAATTAATTATAAAGCGGTTCAAACAAACTTCAGATGGGAATCTTACATTTGGTAGGAACTACTTGTAAATTGTTTATATCATAACAGCAACATCCCGTAATTGCAAAAGATCGCCTGTTTTCAGTCGATCACACACAGAAGTTTCGCCCATAGGAAAACAGTTTTATTTGCAAACATTTAACTTTTTCGTTTTACATCCTTATTCCGATTCCGGTTTTCTTATGCAGGGATCTTTTTATATCAGATATCATAATCACAATATAAAGATGATATCGGCAAAAAAGCTTTCAAAAAAATTTACTATAGACAGTAAAGTCAGATACGTGCTTAAAGACATAAACCTTGAGCTCGATAAAGGTAAAATGGGCATGATACTTGGCAGGAGCGGTGCGGGAAAGTCAACACTGCTTCACCTTGTCGCCGGGCTCGACATTCCTGACACTGGTGAATGCTGGATAGGTGATGATTGCATAAGTAGTCTTGATGAAGAGCAGAGAGCGGAAAAGAGGCTTGGTAAAATCGGTTTTGTATTCCAGACGTATAATTTTCTTGCAAGTCTGAAAATCAGAGAGAACATCTTGATCCCCGCTATCCTTCTGGGGAAAGAGCCTTTATTTCGTACAAATGAAAGGATAAAAGCCTTGTCCGACATTCTCGGGATCAATCATATATTGAACCAAATGCCCTCGGAGGTTTCTGGTGGAGAACTTCAAAGAGCATGTATTGCAAGAGCAATGATAAACAATCCCGGGTTAATCGTTGCTGATGAGCCAACAGGAAACCTTGATACAACAAACCGCGGCATAGTTGTCGAATCATTCAAAAAGATCAGGGATGAATATGATGTTACTGTTCTTATGGTGACGCATGATGAGGAGATCAAGGATCACTCTGATCACGTTTTCCATCTCAAGGACGGCACTTTATCTGTTATACGATGAAATATATCAGATTGTTCTCAATACTGACCCTTACCAATATCAGGGAACATTACATCAAGTTTCTATTTGCTGTAATAGGAATGTCCACTGGTTTGGCAATATTCGTAACTACCAATATATACAAGGAAACGATCTATAAGGACGTAAGGAACAAAGAAAGGATACTTGTACAGTCAGACAAATGGCTTATCAGGTCTATGAACGGACGAATCTCAAAAAATGAAATAAAAAAAATCACAGGTCTTGGAGTATTCTTCAAAATCGCACCGAAATCAACGCGGGTCGAATACACAGACTATAAAGGGAGCAGAATATTAACGCGTTTTGCCGGAATTGACCTTCTTAACACGGATTATACGGAGGAAGAATCGTCCAGTTTTACCAACATTTCTTCAAACGATCCGGTCCCTGCTGCAGCATCTTCTTATTTCAGCAAAGGCGACATCGTAATTGCAGGTACAGGTAAGGATAGACATCAAATAGGAATTAAGAAAATAATCCCCGGGAGTGAAAAGGATGATCCTTTGATAATTACCGACATCTCTGCATACCAGGAGATCTTTAATGATTACGGATGGGTGGATGAACTAGAAGTAGAATTCAGCACAAACAGGCAAAATGTACAGAAATTACTCACAGGTATCAACCTGGACCTGAACCTTATCAGTCAGTCCGAAAATATAAATAACAAGCAGTCACTTTCAGATGCCTTTCTTGTCAATCTGCAGTTCTTTTCTCTCGTATCTTTGATAATCAGTTTTTTACTTATTTATCAGTTCTACAGGTTTATTCTGGTAGAACGTGTAAAGGATTTCGCCAAACTAAGAGCTGTAGGGATATCATCAAAGGATATAAAATCCCTGCTTTTCGGTGAAATACTGATCATCGGTATCATATCGTCAGCAGTTGGGATTTCCGGCGGTACCATATTCTCAAAATATTCTCTTGATATAGTGACATCAACAATAAACACGTTTTATTTTAGCGTATCATCAAAAGATATTCACCTTGGCAGCGGATTGATATTAAAGAGCTTTACAATTGGTATATCCGGCTGTTTTATCGCTGGCATTCACCCTGTTTCAAGACTCGTTAAAGCCAGTAGACCTCTGAGTGCTCTTACATACAGAAATGGTGCGGAGACCACAAACAGTTACAGGTTATTCTTCTACTCGGGTCTCCTCATACTTGTTCTCCTGTTCACTCTGCTTAACACTCTCACTCATATACCTTATTCAATTGCATCCACAATAAGCGTTCTCCTCCTGACATCCTGCACAGCGATCATGATGCCTTACATAATGATAAGAATAATTTCATGGATATCAGCAAATAACCGTATCTCCATGCTCAAGTTCAAAATGGCCACATCATATGTAGAAAGAACACTTATAAGGCAATGTGTTTTTATTCTCTCCCTTGCCATACTCATCGGTTTCGTGATAAGTCTTATAATTTTTATATCCAGTTTCAGAAATACTATTCAGAACTGGATATACCAGGTTACTCCGGCAGACCTTTATATTCAGTCGGGACTTAACACAATAAAAACTCCATATCCACTTCCTGACGGAATAGTTGATTTCGTCAGATCACAAAAATCTGTTAAAGAGATGGATACAATAACAAGATACAACTATGAATATGAGAACACTCCGATACAGATAAGGGCAAGCGATTTCGATATATTAAGAAAAGAATCACGCCTGAAATTCAAATCATTGATCAACGACGCGGACACCACCAATAAAAACCAGGTTCTGGTATCGGAACCTTTTCAAAGCAAGTTTGATAAGAAAGCAGGCGACAGCATAAAGATAGTAGGGGACAAAAGGTCCGGGACATTCACTATCAGGGGAGTTTTCTATGATTATATCTCGGATAGGGGCGCTATATATATAGACCGTGAACTGGGCAAAGAACTTTTTACCGGAATAGGTGTAAACGGGATCTCGGTTTACGGACTCACACCGGAACAGAAAATTGGGCTGGAAAACAGTTTAAAACAGAATTACGGGACTGAAAATATTTTGATACGCGACCAGAAACAAATAAGAGAAAATACTCTAAACTTGTTTGACAGAACATTCCGTATTGCCTGGTTGCTTGCCGGGCTTGCTGCCTTAATCTCCCTGGTCACACTTTTTAATTCTACACTGATGGTATATCTGGACAGAATATATGAACTAACCCAGTTAAGGTCGGTCGGTGCTTCGTACAGCCAGCTTGTTTCGATCGTGTGGTCGCAGGTTTCGTTCATGGTATTAATAACCAGTATTTTATCTATTCTAATGAGTGCGGGTTTTCTAAATATACTCGTAATAATAAACAGAGTATTTTTTGGTTGGACTATAGACATTCTATTTGACTGGAAACCTTATGTTCTGAGTTTTGTAATACTCTTTTTACTTTCTTATATGACAGTTAAGGTCACTTTCAGTAGATTCACGTCGAATTTAAATCTTTACAATCTTGGAAATGAATAGAATCGGTAAGATCCTGCTGTTTGCCATATTAATATTATTCCCTCTGATCACTGCATCAGGTGAATACAGGTCCGCTCGGGGTGAAAAGAAATGGAAGTTCCCTGAAGATCACGGGGCCCATCCTGATTTCAGGACTGAATGGTGGTACTTTACAGGTCATCTCAAAGGTGAGAACAGTGTATATGGATTTGAGCTCACTTTTTTTAGGTTCGCAAATAATAACCGGTTTGCAAAAGAGTCCGAATGGTCAGCAAGACAGTATTACCTTACCCATTTTACTGTTACCGACGAGGCAAAAGGAAAATTCTATAAATATGAAACACTTAACAGGGGAACGCTCGGTATCGCCGGATCTGCCACAGATTCACTTAATGTATGGAGTGCCCTATACAGTGCCAGACTTGATAAAAATGGCAATTTCATAATTTCTGCATCAAATCCGGAAATTAATCTTAGACTCACACTCATACAAACCACAGATGTTGTCTTGAACGGAAACGATGGTCTAAGCCGTAAAGGACCCAACAATGGTGAAGCATCATATTACTACTCTGTTCCCAGACTCGAGGGCAAGGGTTCTCTGGAGATAAATAAAAAAAATATAACTATTAAAAAAGCGAGTGTATGGATGGACAGGGAATTTTTCACTATCCAGGAATCCCGAAATCAGGGCTGGGACTGGTTTGCAATACAGTTAGATAACGGATCAAACCTGATGCTTTACAGATTGAGAGACAATAATGGAAATAAGACCAGATTTTCATCCGGTACGTACATCAACAAGATAGGACAAAAAAAGATACTGAACCCCTCTGATTTCAGACTCATTCCTCTAAGCTACTGGAAGAGCAGATCAACAGGGATCCGGTATCCTGTCGAATGGAGGATAGTGGTCTCCGACCTGAATCTGGATTTAAAAGCTAAAGCCGTACTCAACAACCAGGAGCTGGTCCTTGAAAAGCTTATTAAAATAAACTACTGGGAAGGAAGGGCAACCGTAAATGGGTCTGATAAGGGCAGGGCTTATATAGAGCTGGTTGGATATAGTAAATAAATTATATAAGATCAGGATTAGTTCTGATTTATCATATTACCAGCTCTCAGTGCCGGGAGCACCTTTAAAAGGACCAGTAATATCAGCACCCATCCTCCATAATATGAACCAGGCTGAGATTCCACTCTCTCCCCGTCAAGCCGGCATTCCAGCATAGCGGGATAAAATGAAATGTAGTTTTCGATTTCTTTAAATCCTGTCAGCGGATATGGATAACTCCATGAAGCGCTCCTCATCCAGACGTCTCCTATTCTGAGTTACCAGTAAAATGTTCTCTCTTTCCATTCGCAGTACGTAGAACTGCTTGAAGATACAAGGTATTCGAAATTGACATCATTAGGGGGGAATATATATTCCCGGAGGATTTGTTGTTTCAAGCACAACAAGAGCATCTTTTATGTCTGCTAGTACTTGCCACAGGATACTAGCTTTACTTGATGCGTTTCGGATTTGACAACAGGTGGTCTCGGATAATACCACACCAATTCCTGTCCGGTAGAAGACTCTATTGCAAAATCAGGCCTCTTTTTACCAGCATATTGCCAATTCACATCCAATTGACAGTAAGAAGGATTTACTCTTAAGAATCCGGATCTAAAACAGAAAACATACCAATCCTTTCCCAATCTGCTAAGCCGAATTTTAAAAATTATAAAGCATAAAATCAAAGTTTCTTTAAAATTTACAATACAATATTATTAGTACATTTTCCTGTGTTGTAGTAAATTCATGATCCAGGGAACGGGAATGCATTTTTTAAAACCCGTAAATATAATTTATAATTGTTTATAGGTTAGTTGGATATATAAAGATTAATTGTATATTCTCGGGCTCTATTGATGGTCGATTTTCTGATTTGGACTGATATCCAATTTTGGTTTTTTGCAAAATTTTTTGTATACTCATGGATTCTAATATTCTAGGTGAGGAGAAAATAAAATGGCAACCGCTATTTCCAAAAATAAAAAATCTACAAAATTAAATGAGGGCACCAGGAAGTTGCAGATAAGAGATAATCTGGAAAGTCTTTACAGTGATATTTTTATTCCGGAAGCGATTAATGCTCTGGAAGCCCTTGCTCATTTTAATAAAGATCAAAAACAAGTAATGGACAAGAGAATCCACAGGAGAACCGAAAGGTTCCGCAACAAGGAAAGAATTCAGTTCCTTGATCAAAATGACTATATCCCGAGAACTAATATTAAGGTTAAAGAAGCGAGAGAAGGCAAATTCGTAGGATCCGATATTCCAAAAGACTTACAAAGACAATGGGTTCAGGGAACAGGACCTGGTGCAAAACCCGATTCTCCTCTTGAAAGCAGTATTAGAAATGTAGCATACGCACTTCTTTCAGGTGCGGACGGCTGGATGTTCGATGGCGAGGACGCCATGGGACAGATAAACACAATGTCTCTTGATAACCAGAGAAATCTCAAACTGGCTATCCACAAAGACCCGACTTTTATGAAAGTGGCAGAAAAAGTAGCGAAACAGATGAACGAATGGGGTAAGGATTTCTTTGGTAAAGGGATAATTAAGGACTGGAAAAAACAACTTGATTTCACGACTAAGATTTTTCGTTGCCGCGGATTACACCTTGATGACAGACACATTCGCGACGAGAATGGTATCGGTTTCTCAGCATCCATAGTAGACATGGTGTTCTATGTAGTAAACAACTACAACGAATTACAGAAAAATAACTCTTCTATCGTGCTTTACCTCCCAAAGATACAGACAGCAGAGGAAGCCGCTCTCTGGAATGAAATGATGTCCGAGCTCGAAGAATACCTGGACATTCCTATAGGTACTATAAAGGTATATGTACTGGTTGAACAGGTAGAAGCAACGTTTCAGCTCATGGAAATCCGTGCAGTGCTCGGTAAACACTTCGTTGGATATAACACCGGCAGATGGGATTACATTAATAGTGTTTCTGATGCAATGGCCTGGGATAAGAATTTCGTGAACCCCAATATAGAATCAATAGTTATGACTTACGGTTACATGAGAAATTATGAAGACAGGGTTCGCCGTGCAGTTAATACCCCTGACAGGAACGGTAAATTCGCATTATGGCAGGGCGGTATGGAGCCGAACATTCCGGTAGGCTCCGAAGAAGGTGTTGAAAACGGAATGAAAAAAGCAGTTGCAGGAGCCGAGCGTGAGCAGAAAGAAGGTGCAAGCGGCAAATGGGTGGCACACTGGAAAATGGTTCATATTATAAGACCTGTATGGGAAAAAGCCGGCAAGGACAACCAGCTCGGCAGAAAGTTCCCACCGTTAACCTATACAAAAAAGGATGCAGACGGTCTGTTCCTTATTGAACCTGCACCGAGAACTATCAGGGGAGCCAGAAACCTTCTAAGCGTCGGACTTCAATATGGCAATGCTTTTCTCCAGGGATTCCAGGCTGCTGCATTAAAACCCGCTGACTTCTTTGGTGATGACAATGTTCTTTACCTTATGGAAGATATGGCTACAGGTGAGATTAGACTGAGTATACTCTGGGAATGGGTACATAAAAAGGCCAAGCTTACAGAAAATGACAAAGAGACCGGCTTAAAGAAAGGAAGTACAATTACCGTTGAACTATTCGAGAGACTTCTTGAAGAGGAATATGAAAAACTTCAGAAAGCAAAAGACAAGGATGTTCATGATGATTCTAAGCAGACCACGCTTCCGATTGCAAGGGAAATCGTTGATTCCTATGTGCTGGATGAACTAAAAGTTCCGTGGTATATTGACCTGCTTAACATAAATTTAAATAACCATGATTTAAATAATGCTAAAGAGAGGATAAAAAAATATATGAACGCATTCAAGAAAGATGGAACAAGGATAACAGAAAATCTTGATTTCATCCCCTCCACAAAACCTGAAATCACTGTTGAGAACGAACAGGAATATTTTCAGAAAGAAGTACAGGAAATGAAACAATGGTTATCTCATCCTCGTTTCAACGCTATTACAAGACTGTATTCTCCAAGACAGGTAGTGGAACAGACAGGCACTATACACAACGATTACACTGTTGCTCGTGATTCAGCAGCGAAATTCTACAACAGGTTAAGAGAATTATTTTCGAGGAAAGAATCAATAACCACTTTCGGACCTTATTCGCCGAGTCAGGCAATAATGATGAAGAAAGCAGGTATAGAAGGTATATATCTGGGTGGATGGGCTACATCCGCAAAGGGCTCTGTAACAGAGGATCGAGGTGCTGACCTGGCAAGCTATCCTCTAAGCCAGGTCCCGGAAGAAGCCGCTCCCCTAGTAAGAGCACTTCTTAGCGCTGACAAGAATCAGAAATTCGAAAGGGCAAGAATGTCTCCCGAAGAAAGAAAACGCACTCCGAAAGTAGATTACACACCTTATATTATAGCCGACGCAGACACCGGACACGGAGGAGATGCTCATGTAAGAAACCTGATAAGGCGTTTCGTGGAAGCAGGAGTAACAGGTTATCACATAGAAGATCAGAAACCCGGTACGAAGAAATGCGGACACCAGGGTGGAAAAGTTCTTGTTCCTATCGATGAACAGATAAAGAGACTGAACTCTGCCAGGTTTCAGCTTGATATAATGAAAGTTCCCGGGATCATAGTTGCAAGAACCGATGCCGAAGCTGCATCACTTCTTGACGGTAGAGGAGATGAGCGGGATCATCCTTTCCTTCTGGGTGTTACGAATCTCAAGGTTCCAAGTTACAAAAATGCTTTCCTTTCAATACTAAAAAGATTTTACGACAAGGGAATAGATGAAATTAACGGTCACCTGCTTTATAAGGTTTCCGATTCTGCATATAGCGAAAGCTATGAATGGTTCGAACAGGTCGGGCTGATGTCCTTCATAGACGAAAACATCAATGCTTTCAGGAGAGGAAAACAGACAGATATAGAAAAGACCCTTGACAGCGCGGTAACGAAGTTTGTAGAAGTTTGGGAAGTCGAATCAGGAATTGCAACATTCAGAAAAGCAGTAGCCGACAAGATGGAGTTCCATATTGAAGAGGGTGCTGATTTCGAGATGACCATTGATGAGTGGAACGAATACGCAAAACATGTATCTCTCGAGGAAGCACAGGCCAAGGCCAAATCCATGGGCATAAACATAATATGGGATTGCGAGCTTTCCAGAACACCTGAAGGTTATTACCAGATCCAGGGCGGGATTGAATACGCAATTGCAAAATCGATGGCAGTTGCCCCCTACGCAGACATTTTATGGATGGAAACAAAAACAGCAGACCTTGAAGATGCACGAGAATTTGCTGAAGCGATACATGCAGTATATCCTGACCAGATGCTGTCATATAACCTTTCACCGTCATTCAACTGGGACACAACGGGTATGACTGATGAACAAATGCGCAATTTCCCCAAAGAGATCGCCAAGTTGGGATTTGTTTTCAATTTTATAACATACGGCGGACACCAGATAGACGGACTTGCCGCCGAGGAATTCTCTCATGCACTGCTTGAAGACGGAATGCTTGCACTTGCAAGACTGCAAAGGAAGTTAAGATTGCTCGATTCACCGTATAAGACCCCGCAGTCCTTCGTAGGAGGTCCAAGGATTGATGCAGCACTAGTCGCATCATCCGGCCGTACTGCAACAACAAAGGCAATGGGCAAGGGATCCACTCAGTTCCAGCATCTTGTGCAGACAGAAGTACCTACGAAACTTCTTGAACAGTGGCTTGAGTTATGGGCAAAACACTACAAGATAAAACATACGCTTCGTGTAGAACTGAGACCCCACAGAGCTGGATCTGATCTGCTTGAACTAAGCGTTCTTGATGAATCCAGGAACAAAATAGCCGACGCGATTTTCGCATCAATCCAGGACCTGAGAGGTAAGAATATACTGTCAATCAGGGACCAGAACACTTTCAAGCAAGAATTCCGGCAGAAACGTCTTATGACATTGATACATCTCTTCCTTATACACAGATATAAGAGCGATTCCGTACATTATGTCAATCCGACCGATGACAATAAGAAGCAGACCCAAGGTATGAAGGCACTCGGCATATACAGCCAGGCAAATACAGAGATCGGCGACGTAATAGTCGCCCCTGTTAATACTGGTCGTGTTAAGGAATTTCTCAACCCTGACCAGGAAGAACTTGAAAAACTGATAACTAAAAAACTAAAGACAAAGAAACAGAGTAAAACAAGCAAGAAGTAAAATAAAAAGCACGGTATGTAAGGAACACACCGTGCTTTTCTCTTTCTTTCAAAATTAATAACTCAGAATTCTATCATGTCTTGTTGATCTCCGAGTAAACCGGCACTCCCTTGCTCACATTATCATACATCGGAGAAGTTTCTTCTGCAGATCGAAGTGAATCTTCCAGTTCTTCTTCAGATGCATCAGATTCAACATTAAGTGTATATCTTATATTGTTGAAACCTGGTCTCGGACCCGAAAGCCCCAGGTAACCTCTTACATCGATATCACCTTCTGTCTCTATATTAAACTTCTTTAGCTCTATCCTCTTTTTCGCCGCTTGGGTACTAAAACCAAGAGCTATAGAACTCGCAATTGATCCCAGTAGAAGCTCTATAGGATCTATACCACTATCCTTACCACCAAGTGTTTCCGGCTCGTCTGTAATGATATTAAAATCCCTAGCAGTTGTTTTACTGACAGAACCATCCTGCCATACAGTATTTGTTTTAAAGGTAAACTGCCCTTTCCCGGGATCCTTCTCAACTGCTTCAATAAATTCCTTCATCTTATTTATATCAATGTTAAAGCAACTTTTATTTGCCATTATTTTTATCTTCTCGAAATTATTTTGTTCTATGATAAAGAATTTAAAGACTGCAGAGGAATAACCCTGTATTATCTTCATACTCATCTAAATATTTATTAATTTATAATTCAGATGTGACAACAGGGGTTATCTCAGCAACATCGACAATCGCGGAAATAATGATAGATGGTTATACAGGTATTATTTTCATGATACTTATACGTAATATTCAATATAAGCAAGATTTATGTTTACAATAATTCAGATAACAAAATACAGAAGAAGTTTCAGATATTGCTATAATTCAACGGTTAACATATATCTTGAACTGAAATATCGCAAACTAAGACTAGTAAACACATGAAAGATCTGTTTTTTGTTTATAATGCTGAAAGTAGTTATATAAATATGATTTTTGATGCCGGCCACAAAATAATTTCGCCAGGAAACTACAACCGTCAGCTCTGCGCTCTTACACACGGTAAGTTCGGAGAGAAGAAGGAGTGGAAAAATTTCAGGGAAGGAATCACCGCTAAGACCGAATTCCTCCACAGGGATCAGTTCGAGATAAAATTTGGAGTAAAATATGAATACCCGGTTGTTTTAAAAAAGGAGTCCGGAGCTTTTAAAATCGTTCTAACCCGTGATGACATTTCACAATTCAACAATGTTGACGAACCTATAAACTATCTGAAAATGATTTAAAAGTAAGAAAAGCCCAGCCGGTTTATTCAAATGTTCCAAATGATAGTAATAAAGGAATTAATGTATGAAATTATCACTTAAGAATAAAAACGCTGTAATTACAGGAGCATCATCCGGTATTGGAAGAGCAGCTGCAAAGAACTTTGCACAAAGAGGTACTAACGTTGTTCTCGCTTCACGAAATTCTGAAAAACTTAAGGAGCTGCAAGAAGAACTCGGTACTTATAATATAAAAACCCTTGTAATTGAAACGGATGTAAGAAAATTAAAGGACTGCAGAAACCTGCTTTTAGAGAGTTCGGAGAAATTAGGCGGAATCGATATTATTGTAAATAATGCCGGATTCACAAGAAGGGGTATATTAAAGAATTTACCGATCAAGGATCTCGACCGCACAATAGACGTTAACCTCAGGGCAACCATAAGACTGTCCAAACTGGTCATTCCGTATCTTATGAAAAGAGGTGGTGGCAGGATCATAAATATATCCTCGATTCTTGGTATCATGCCAATTCCAACAGAATCTGTATACTCGGCAACCAAATTCGCAATCCGCGGATTCAGCTACGCACTGGCCGAAGAGCTAAAAGATACCGGGATAACTGTAAGTGTAGTTTCACCAGGACCCGTTAACACAACTTTCATAATGAACGATATAGAAAGTCTTAATGATATTGTTCTTTCATCTCCACTCTCAAGTGCGGATGATATTGCAAAACTTATAGTAATGTCAGCAGAGGACGGTAAAATGGAACGTATTAAACCGCCTCATACAGGAATTCTTGCAAAGATAGGGTTTTTGTTTCCTTCAATTAGTAAAATTGCCAGCCCCTTCATGGAATCACAGGGACGAAAGAAAAAGAAAAAATTATTGAACATTCAAAATAAATAGTCCAAATATACGAACCTTGTTCGTTCATTAACTCTTCAGCTAACCGGATAACTTCTCATGATTTGAATCCATTACTCCGGATCTGTAGATTTAATTAGATTCATTACGAACTATATTTTATTATATTAATTAAATGGTCAAGAAATTCAGCGATACCGAATCAAGGGCATGGACCGGTTTTATAAAATCACAACAGATTCTTCTTGAAAAAGTCGACGAAGAATTCAAGATAAACGGCTTTCCACCTCTTACATGGTACGATGTACTTCTTGAACTCGACAAGGTGGAAGATGGAAGACTCAGGCTAAATATACTCGGGAAAAGAATACTGCTCTCGAAGTACAATGTAACACGTCTTGTAAAACGACTAGAGGAAGCCGGCTTACTTAAGAGAGAGAGTTGTAAACAGGATTCAAGGGGAGTCTATGCTGTTATAACCCACGCCGGAAGAAAACTCCGCAAAAGAATGTGGCCTGTATATTACAGTGTTATAAAACGTTACTTTCTTTCAAGTCTTAATGAAGATGAACTGACAAAGCTGATCGAATGCATGGACAATATCAGGAATAATATTGATTAAAATAGAATGATGATCAAATGTAATTGTTAATTGCCCGCTAATTAAGGATTTAACTTTACCTGCGTAATCCAGTCTGCCGACAAGCTGTCTCCAGGTGACCATTAATAGCATTTTTAAATTATATCAGTAGGTCAGATCATTAAAATTGATAAAATCTCCGGATTCCCGATAAAACTATACAGAAAATAATCAATCCAGCTCCTTTCTATAGGTTTCGTTCATTTTTATGTAGACAATAAGTGATATAAAAGAACAGATCATTAGATAGATACCTGGAGAGGTAGGAATGGAAGTAGTTTCGACCAGGTATGTAGCAACCATTGGAACAGTGCCTCCGAATACTGCAAATGAAACAACATGACCAAGAGATATACCAGACATCCTTACCCTGGTAGGAAATGACTCAACAATAAAGGCAGCAAGAGCTCCACCGATCATTGCATTGAATGTTCCTGCAGTAAATTGAATAAGTATCTTAAGATAAAAACTACTGCCGTAAAATATGTAAAAAAGATAATATGATACAGCGATCATACCCACACAACCGGTAATCAGTACCGGTTTTCGTCCTATTCTGTCAGACAGGAGTCCCATAAGTGGCATCATTATAGACATCGCAGCCATATTCAGTGTGTTTATATTCAGGGCACTTGAAAGCTCCATTTTCCCTGAAGTAACCGCAAATGTAACAAGATAAACAAAAATCATGTAAAAACCCACAGCCATTACGATTGTTGCACCCAGTACTGTAAGAATTTCTTTCCAGTAATTGCTAATTGCCTCTGCCAGGGGTTTCTTTGAAATCTTTCTGCTTTTCTGAAGTTTCACAAATGATTCAGATTCTTCAACATTTCTTCGAAGGTAAAATGCTATGAATCCAGTTAGGCCGCCAACGAGGAAAGGGATTCTCCATCCCCAGTCGATTAGTTCTTTTTCATTCAAAATAGTTGCAGTAAACCCGGTGACAGCAGATGCCAGAACTATTCCAAATGCCGTACTGAACAAAGAGAAGCTTCCGAAAAAACCCCTGTGATTCGCCGGTGCATGTTCCACAAGGAAAGATACTGTTGTGGATCTTTCCCCTCCTATTGATATTCCCTGGATGATCCTAAGGATTATCAAGAGTACGGTAGCTGTAATCCCTATTTGTTGGTAGTCAGGCAACAAACCTATACCAACTGTCGGGATTCCCATAAGAATCACGCTTAAAACGAATGCCTTTTTTCTTCCATACCTGTCACCAATATTTGCGTATAGGAATGAGCCCACCGGTCTGAATAAAAAGCTAACAGCAAATACTATAAATGTTGTAAGAAGTGAAGTGGCATCATCGCCAAAAGGGAAAAATAGTTTTGAGAAGATAACAGCATAGAAAACAAATATCGAAAAATCATACCACTCAAAAACTATAGCAGCAGAACTCGCAAGTATCAGATACAGATGTTTCTTTGTAAGTACTCCCTGATCCATTTAAAAACCCAGAGCCTATGCTTGCTGCGTAATTAGCAGAAAAAAATAAAACTAGTAACCGAATCCTGACTTATTGGGAATTGTTCTTTTATATCCATTACGCTTCGTATCTGGATATACTTATTCGAATTGCAAGTTATCATCTTAACTACCAGTATTTATGTTGGCTGTAATTATTATATAGCCAGAATTTTTATAAAACGTCTTACTATCGTATTAGAATATATTTTTAACTACACGTGAATGATGATCCCGTACTTCGGTGCTGTTTTCAGAACTTTCTCCATATGCTCAGATGTCATGGGTAATGGGAATTCGCTCCCGGCATCTAGAGGCTCCCCGGCCTCCTTGAGAAAATCCTCAAAACCTGAAGGCTGTACAACGATCATCACCTTACCGGTATTTCTGCTGTTGTTTCTGAACGTATGCTTTACCCCGCGCGGACCGTAGACAAAATCACCTGTCGTGACAACTCTTTCTTCGCTTTCTATAACAAAAGTAAAACCACCTTCGATAATATAAAAACTCTCATTCTCTCTTGTATGAGTATGTGGGGGTGGTCCGGGATCTTCCGGCGGTATCAGACCTTCTATAAGTGTGAATGATCCGCCTGTTATTTCCCTGCTTGTCATTATCCTGTATTTATGTCCGACTAATGCATAATATAAATTATCGGTGTCAATTTTGTTCATCGGATATGCCCCTCATTATATATAACCAGACTTTATGGTAACTTTTAGTAATCATATTATAGAATTTACAAATTCAAAAATAGTATAATGAAAATACTCCCCATTTTTATTTTTACATTACTCTTGTTAACTCTATACCCGATCTGTTCATTTTCAGATAATAATATTTGTCAAAACGGCGATATAAAAATCGTTTCTGAATCAGAAGGAGTTATTGATATGAAAGACCTTATTGATGAGATCAGTGATAAAAAAATAATTTATATCGGTGAATTTCACGACAACAGCTTACATCACAAAATTCAACTTGGAATTGTAAAAAAACTGTGGAACAAAAACCACAGATTAGCACTTGGAATGGAGATGTTTCAATCTAGATTCCAGGATATAATTAACAAATATCTTAAGGGTAATATGGATGAAGATGAATTTCTTGAAAAAACAGGATACAAGGATAGATGGGGATTTGATTATTCTCTTTACAAACCAATAATAGATTTTTGCAAAAAAAACCGTATACCTGTAATAGCCCTTGATATTGATTCCGAGCTTATTAAGAAAGTCTCAGCAAGAGGAATATCCTCATTATCATCATCCGAACTGGATGAACTACCGAAATACATAGACTTTACGAATAAGAATTATGAGAAATTACTTTACAATGTATTCAAGGAACATCCCAGGGTCCCTGATTCGAATTTCAAGAAATTCTACAGTTCGCAACTGGTTCGTGATGAAGAAATGGCAGAAAATATTGATAAGTTTTTTAAAGCAAATCCTGAATATCAAATAGTGATTCTTACAGGTAACGGACACATAATGTATTCATACGGAACACCCTCCCGGGCATTCAGAAGAAACAAGCTTGACTATGTAACAATAGCCAACGATCTTGACTATAAACCATCTATAGCAGATTACATAATAAATACTAATAAGTGCGAAATTAAGAAATCCAAAGAGCCTGCACTATAAAAATTAATTTTTTTATGAATCGTAATTGAATGAAAAAGGAATTACTTATTTAAGCGGAGCAATGATATAACATGTTACTTATTGCTCCGCTTTATGATTATTAATGAATTTTACGGTATCAATACGGTGTCAATGACGTGAAGAACTCCGTTACTTGCCATTATGTCAGGTTTAACAACTGTTGCATTATCGACCATTACTTTCCCGTTGATAACCTTAATTTTCAATTTTCTGCCGTTTACAGTATCGGCCGAATTCAGCTTTACTACATCTTCAGCTGTAACTTCCCCGGATACTACGTGATAGGTTAAAATTGATATCAGCTTCTCTTTATTCCGGGGTTTTAATAAATTTTCAACAGTTCCTTCCGGAAGTTTACTGAAAGCTTCATCAGTAGGTGCAAATACAGTAAAAGGACCTGATCCTTTGAGAGTATCTACAAGCCCCGCTGCCTTGATAGCAGTAACAAGCGTATTGAAAGAACCGGCTGAAGCCGCAGTATCCACAATATCCATCTGTTCGCCTGGAGACATTTGACCATGCTCATTTCCTGCATTCATCATGTGGCAGGAAACCATGAATGGTAACACAGTTAATAATGTAAGCAGTGTAAAGAATTTAATTGATTTAAATCTCATTTGTAAAACCTCCCTTTGTTCTAGATATATTCTTGACATAATGTGTACATAATATAGACACAGTTCCCAAGAAATATTTTCACAAAGAATTATTACATTGCTGTACGCCTTGAATGCACATTGGAAAAGGAATATTTCTAATAATATTCGGAAATGCAAAATATCAGAAGGGTAATAATGAGATATTAGAACTTGAAAAAATATTAAACTCTTTTAAATCTGCATATCCAGAACAAGACCGGACCAGGTAAAATCCTGTGCGCCGTATCCTTCGCCTGAAAAGGGATTGTAGTATTCCCTAAAACCACCCCTTGTTATAAGCTTTATTACCGTTTCTCTTAACTCAGTGGCCTTTTTGATAAGACCTTTTTCCCTAAGGCACATGAATATAAACCAGTCATAAAATACCCATGTCGGTCCCCGCCAGATGAATTCCTGGCCCATAAAATGGTGCCTCCCCGGAACAAAAGAACGCTCCGATTTAGCAACTGACGGAACAGGGTATTCAACACGGAAATCATCTTCAGAATTAAGATGTCGTTCTATTATTTCATTACACAGCTCCAACTGTATCTCCGGGAGTATCATAGGAAACAGGATAGTCGGGGTAGCAACCCTTAGCTTTGTATTATCAGAACCGTAAACGTCATAAAAAGCCTTATCCTCATCGGAGTACATAATCTCCAGCATACGCATGCTCATTTTAGCCGAGTGAGCCGAATACTTTTTCGAGTCAGTATCACCAACAATATCACAAAGTCTGGAAAGTGCATTGAGGTCCATGGCATTTATAGTATTAAACCCTGCGTCCTTGACCAGGAACCTGTCAACTTTTTTTATCTTCTCGAGATCGTACCTGTCCAGAAAGTTGAGGAACTGTGAATAAAGCATCTTGAAATAGAGCTTCCAGCTGGCTACTCCGTCCTTGAACCCGAGAACCTCGTCATAAGTGGGTTTCCAGTCTATTCCGGATTCTACAGGAGCGATAATGGTAATAAGTCCGTCACCATCGAAGTCCCGGTTCTGTAATACCCATTCGTGATATTTTTTTATCTTCGGCAGCATTAGTTCAAGAAATTCTCTGTCCCCGGTATTGATATATATTCTTTCAAGCGCTTGTGCTACAAAACTCGGCTGAATTAGAGCACTCATATGTGGTCTGATATTCTTTAATGTAGGCTTGGCTTCAATAATGTTAAAAATAGTCTTTGGCAGTGAACGTTGCCAGTAGACCATATGGCCGACGAATCCATCCTGTTCCTGCATTGCAAAGAGACTCATGAGATTTTGTTTGGCCAGTTCATATTCTGTCAGTGTACAAAGTATGAATATATGAAAACATGTATCCCACCACCATTGAAAAGGATATCTCTCAAATGACGGCTTGTTATAGACATAGTGGATTTTTAAATAGTGGGAGTAGCCTGCCTGAAGGTTGAGAAACATGTTCTCCCTGACTTTTTTCCTGAGCTGATCTTCATCCATCGGTTATCCCCCTTTCGCAATAAAAAATATATTAAAACTTTTTCAGACCTGAAACTAATATCCAGAACAGACATCTCTAGAAGTTCAACCCGAGACCAAGTGTATAATACAGATCTGTATCTTTTGATTTCTCTGACGGTGTACTATCATGCTCCAGAGTTATTTTCACTTCAGTGAACAAAGTGTCGTGTCAGTAATATCACTTCTGATCCCTGCCGAAGTCGTAATATAAAGATCAGCAGGATCTGTAATTTTTGGATAAATTTAAGGTTGTTAAACACTCTTACCCTTTCGAGAACAAGCATGTCAAAGTAATACGCAAGTCTTCCTGTAAGTTCTCGTTTTCACCATCACCGTTACTAAAGTTCTCATACAGGAAAGCCGGGTCTATTTCTGTCGAAAAGTTAAGTTCCCTGCTCTCGACCCACTGGTAACCAATAACGGGAGAAAGTGAGAGTCTCAGGTCAAGTTTTGCTATATCGTCCTGCTGAACTCTGACGTTACTGTAACTGTATATCTTCTTTGTAAAAAAATAATCATATTTCAGGTCGGAATACCATTCATCATTTGACTTATCACCATTGTTCCTCTCGTAAATATACTGGGAATCAAAAGTAATTCTGCTTTTTTTCCGATCTTTTCTTTATAAAGGAGCCGACAGAACTGTTGAATATCCGGGAATTAGTTTCCGCACCTGAAACACCTGCATTTAGTCTGACTTCCCAGTGCACGATACCCGACATTTCACAAAGTACTTCTATTTCATTGATAGCAAGTTCCTTATGTTTTTTCCTCTCCTAGTGTAATGAGCACAACTCTTCCCGGCCCGGAATCAACCAGCCTTCCAAAGTACTTTTCTCCGGATGGGGTATGTATCCCAATCTTTTTATCAGTTTTAAAACTATCTATAAATTTCCTTCCTATCTTTACTTTCCCCATTGCTTCACTATTGAGGGAAAGTTTCTCATTGTTCATTTTTACGTATCTCTCCGTTAATAATATCACCGTTGGTCAGCTTTTAACGATTAGCAAATGAATTATTAATACTTATAAACAAAAAGATAGACAGAATGAAAATTTTTTAAGCAAACCGTATTTGCCTCCATCTTTGGCAGCATAATCTTGCTTTATAGAATAGACGATATGTATTAAGGACAAAATAGGGACTAAAAGAAATCCAAAGATTTTAAAGAATGTTCAGGAAAACTGTGTTCCTGACAAGATTCCAGCACCCTGTAATGGTGTAATAGGTTATCACCTTACCTAGAAAAACAAGATTGTTGAACAAATATCCGGGTTATTTTTTAATACTACATAGCGCATAAACTATATCTATCGGAAGGGATACAGCCGAACAAGCAAAGATAATAATACTCAGATAGAGATATGATCTGCCTTTAGACCACCTTAATTCTATATCTGGAAACTTTTTCTGAAAAATCCTGTATTCCCGAAATATCTCCCCATAATATATGTCGAATATGAACCCAGTGTCGATCCGGCAGAGATTATCAGTATTAACCGGAAGGGATTATAGCCGATGATGATCTTCCCATAGACACCGTAAGTCCACACAGGAAAAGCAACAGCCGTAATGCTAATCGCCGAAAGCAGGAGAACAATTATATCGTATCTTCGCTGACTATACGTGTCCATCATATACTTACCAAAATCAACAATTTGTTCGTGAAAATATAGAGGCAAAAATACTGTGACGAACACAAGAACAGTCGTTGAAACTACAATAAAATTTCTTGAGTTGCTTTCTGATCCTGATCTGGTCAATAATCAGAATGTAGTTAACAATTTTTAATATGCTGTTAATGTTTTTTTTATTAACAATAATTAGATGCATTAAACGCAGAATTCAGCAAACAGTTGACAGGAGCATATAAATGAAGGATCTGAATAAAAGAATCGGGAAGGATAAAGCTGATCTTCTGATTCGGGCTGGAGAAATGGCTAATAAGGCGTCAGCCGAACTGATGAAAAATTTCAGAAAAGACAAACCATTGCAAAGAGGTACAGTAAAAGAGGTAAAGCTAATTTATGACAGGATTTCTGATAAGATCATTCGTGATTCCATTGAGAACTATTTCCCCGGTCATTCCTTTGTCACCGAAGAGACCGGATATGTAAGAAAAGAGTCAGAATACTTATGGATAATAGATCCCCTTGATGGTACAAGCAACTATGCCTCTCACAACCCCTTTTTTTCTGTTTCAATCTCTCTCTGGAAAAATGGAATGCCTGTAATCGGACTGATCGATGCACCAATGATGCAGGAAAGGTTCATAGCTGTTTCAGGTCAGGGTGCTTATCATTACGATTTTTTGAGAAAAAAAGAGGCTGAAGTTAAAGTTTCCGCTGTAACGAATCCTAAAAAAGCATACGGCGTATATTGTGAAGGAGGAGTAAAGAACAAGGAGCTTTCACTTGCCATACTTGGTGGATATTATATGCAGCTCAGAGATGTGAGGAAACTCGGTTCTGCTGCGATAGAACTTGCTTTCGTAGGAACAGGAAGATCGGAAAGCTATATGACAACAAAGATATCATTATGGGATATTGCTGCAGGAATAATTTTTGTAAAAGAAGCAGGTGGAGAGATTTTTCATTTCAACGGCATTCCCTACAGATGGGAAGAATTCGATCCGGAAAATAATTTTGATCTTATCGCGACAAACGGGAGTTTAAGTTTAAAATTCGACAAAATTCGCAGCTGAGCTACTTTCACTATTTTATCAGCCTCACAGTACTGGCCTGCGCTCCTTTTTCTCCTTTTTCTTCAGCAAAACGTACTTTCATACCCGTTGAAAGGTTTTTAAAATCTTCATCTACTACACTGTTCTTATGAAAATAAACAAGCTTGCCATCGATTGTCGAGATCCTTCCGAAACCTTCTTTCCTGTTAATCTCTGATATGAAACCTTCAGGTAGCATTGCCTGCTTTTTCACATCACCTCTTAATTTTCTTGAATAATCCTCAAGCTGTCTGGCCGCTGAGCTAAATGCGTCTTTGATAGCAAGGTGAGGATCCTTATGCGTTTTATCAGGGTCAGGGGAAGATTTTGTAACTGCGATCTCGTTTCCCGGAGGAACTGTAATATCAATCCTTATATTGTACTGGTTCCCCCTGAACTTATGCTTATGCGGAATATCGACAACAACCCTGCAACTCATTATGTGGTCAAAGAACCTCTCGAGTTTTTTTGCTCTTTCCCTTATTTCTTTTTCTATTACATCCGAGCTTTCTGCATTCTTGAAAGTGATCTGTAATGGTATTTCCATAAGTCCTCTCTTTAGCTTTAACTCTAGATATTTCTACCAATTTTATATTTTGCAATTAATATGCCATAGAAAATCTTGAACATATAATGGATTTTATACGGTTCAATAAGAAATATATGTATATTGTCAGAACTTCAGGCAGATTTAAAGAGAATTCGTTATTGCAATTACCCCTTGAGAACACCAACTGGTCTTAATTTCGCAACTTTACAGGCTATTCCTGAATGCTGTACTATATCACATACTTCTTCAGCATCCTTGTAAGCTTCCGGAATTTCCTCCATTAGTGTGCGTTTACCCCTTGCATTAACGACTACTCCCTGCTTCCTTAGCTCTTTTCTTATATTCCTTCCTTTAGCCATTTTTCTTGCTTTTGTTCTGGATAGCAATCTGCCAGCTCCATGGCAGCAGGAGTAAAAAGTTTCTACCGATTTCTCAGCTCCGACAAGTACAAATGATCCTCTGCCCATATCTCCGGGAATAAAGACGGGCTGTCCGACATCCCTGTAAATTTTAGGCAACAGGTAATGCCCTGCAGGCAAAGCCCTCGTCGCTCCTTTCCTGTGAACACATAATGTTCTTTCCTCCCCATTGATAAGGTGTCTTTCAAATTTAGCTATATTATGACTCACATCGTATACAAGCTTCCCGTCAAGCTGCTGTCTGGAGATACCGAGAATTCTGCATAATGACCTCCTGACTTCTTCCATTATTACCTGCCTGTTGGACCATGCGTAGTTTACCGCGGCAGCGAATGCAGACAAGTAAGATCTCCCTATGCCTGATTTAATATGTGCACATGCAAGCTGTCTGTCAGGCAGTTTTAATCCTTCTTTGTCCATGTAGGAGATCATTGAATCTATGTAATCAGTACATATCTGATGACCGAATCCCCTCGAACCGCAATGTATCAGAACACATATCTGGCCTTTCTTCAAACCTAATCTTGCAGCTGTTTCTGGTATATATATCTTGTCCACTATATCTATTTCTAGAAAATGATTACCTGAACCTAGTGTGCCAAGCTGATTTTTCCCTCTTTCGAGCGCCTTTTCACTAATATCCTTTATATCTCCCCCGGGGAAATAGCCTTCATCCTCTATATGAAGAAGATCCTCTTCCTCACCCCATCCCTGCTCTATAACCCATTTTGCACCTTTCCCGATCAGATCCCTGTAATCCTTTTCTGACAGTTTCAGCTTGCCCGCTATACCCATGCCGCATGGAATATTTTTAAAAAGATCATTCAATAGATCATCAATGCATGGTCTTACATCTGATTCCTGCAGAGTAGTTGACAAGAGCCTCACTCCGCAGTTTATGTCATATCCTACACCTCCGGGTGATATAACTCCCTCATCGACATCCATAGCTGCAACACCACCGATAGGAAAACCATATCCAAGATGGATATCAGGCATGGCAATGGAATATTTTTGGATACCCGGAAGATGAGCAACATTTATGAGCTGCTGAAGTGACTTGTCCTCCCTGAGCTCATCAAGATGCTCACGTCTGGTGTACACCCGTGCCGGTACTTTCATTTCCCCTTCTCTGGGCACCTCCCAGAGGCAATCGTGAATTTTTTTAATCTTTATGTCCCATGTGTCCATCTATTAGAACCTGCAAATCAAATGTCAAGAATCACCTGAGCCGAAAATCGGCTTTTCGTTTCCTCTACAATGAGATCATGATATGTAGCTGCCTTTACGTCATAATCCGGGTCATCTGTTGATTCTATATTACTCCCCTTGCATATAGCATGTATGCGTGAATCCACTTGTTCAATATCGAATTCCCTGAAAATCATATTTCCCGTCTGCATCAGGTAGATTAGCTCGTTGAGAAACCTGACTAGTAACTGTTCATTTGAGTTCCCTTCAACCCAGAACTCACGGGTAATGTCAGATTTCTTTTCCCCGGGCAGTATCAGGTCGGAAAGAGCATGTCCGGCATTCTCAAGAAGATTTCTGAAATCATTACCGTATATCTTTATTTTGATGTCAGCCGTATGCTCCAGGATTTCGTACTCCATATCTATATTTTAAATCAACCCGGGGCCGGAGGGAACATGGTGTAACTTCATAATTGACGTTAAATGATTTGTTCTGTTCAGGATTCTGTAAATCCCTTTTTGTAATATCTGTACCAGTCGCTGAGAAACCTGTTGTGAGGGTCGTATTTCTTTTTGAGCTCCATAAAATTTGCAGCATCAGGAAAGCTCTTTTTAAACTGATCCGGTGTTGCGAATTTATGGTTTGCCAGATAATAACTTCCGTCAAACTTTATAGCCTGATCGATCAGAAACCTGAAGGCATCTGCTGATCTATCGATCCCTTTGCTTGTATGGGGTGTATGAATGTTAAAACTTATCCTTGAGTATGTTCGCCTTGTATAGGAGAGATAGCTTTCCTTATTTTCAGCTATCATTCCTATCCCGCCGAATATAACTTCTATACTATTCTTTCTAAAATAATTTCGCGTTGCGTTCAGGAATTCACCCAGTTTGTCAGACGGCACATAAACTTCGGTCGTTACATCGGTAGCTTCTTCACGGTGGAGCATTTTATCGAGCTGTTTATGATAATTGTATATATATGTTCCCAGCTGGTGCGTATCGGTCCAGTAAAGCTTGTTGTCAGTAGCTTTGTTAAGATCAGATATTTCTTTGAAATATTTTTCCTTGTCGGCATGGGCCAGGTATCTGAGATGGAGCCATTTATCTGCAGGAACCGGATCTTTGAAATCGGGGACCTGCTGCTCAGTCTCTACGGGTTCATACGTGATCAGTACCCCCTTCCTTAAGTAATCCTCTGAGTTGATGTTGGTGTAATACTGGAAAGAGCCATATAGGGCACCGTTTTTATGTTTTTTCCGATATTCATCGATCAATTTGTCTGTATCAGTGATACTTACGCTTTTTCTGATCTTCTGCCTAGGTACAAGCCTTAACCTGACTGAATATATGATCCCGAAAAGCCCGAGACCGCCGGTTACGAGCCTGAAAAGCTCTTCGTTCTTCTCCCGGCTACACTCTACTTTCCTGCCACCGGAATTAACTACGACCATCGATTCTATGTCAGCTGCGAAGGGTGGTATGAAGAGACCGTCTCCGTGCATATTCGCACTGACACTTCCCCCTATTGTCAGAAGGTCTGCAGATTGCTTCTGTCTTATTCCCAGTTGCTGTTTTTTATCCTTCTGAAGGCCGACCAGATATCCTACGATCTGTGCCCATCTGGCACCTGACTCTACTTCCAGAATTTTCTGATCCGGATCGAATTCAAGAATATCATTCATGGTCGTAATGTCCAAAAGATTTGTATGCGTCCCGAACTGCTGCGCCCCCATGGAGTGGCGGGCACCGGTTATAGATATGGATTCCCCGGTCTCGGCAGATTTAAGTATTGCCTTTTTAATGTCTTCAATTGACGATGGATACAGCAAACCGTCTACATGAGTAGGATTCAGCTGGGAATGAAGGTCATTTACAATAATGTCCTCGGATGCCATTAGACCCGTTTCCGGCTGCCAGACAGCAAGTGCAGCAGCAGAACCGAGTATCGCTTTTATGAAATCTCTCCTTTCCAATTAAATCTCTTATCCTGAACAGTAACGGGAGAACTGATCCTTCCGTTTGTTAAAAATTACTATTCTTTCATTTGCTGATTCTTTTCTTTATAAGGTATGTCTTTTAATTCGACAATATAGGCATGAATAACCGTGTCACCGATATTTTCAATAGTGTGTTTTTCAGGACCCACCCATATGGCACCACCTGCCTCACCCTCACGCTCAACAAAAGTTCCGTCAGGATATCCTACCTTCACCTTCGCCGGTGCGAACGGAAAATGGATAGTAGCAGGATGGGTATGCATGGCTTCTTTCTCTCCCGGATTGATCTTTACCTCTAGAACCCTGACATGCTCGTTCTCCATAAGCACAATGTAATGTTCAGGTGCTATCTTTAGTACGTCCTGGGAAAAACCCCTTGAAGGAAAAACAAAGCACGCAACTATCAATGCGAGTAATGCATATTTTGAGTATTTCATATTTGATCTCCTTTTGTAATTTTTATATTACTTTATATCATGAATTATAAAAGGAGACAATTTGAGCCTGACCTAAAATGTAGAACCTGCTTAAATTAAGTTGAATCAGAGACTGCTTTTTGTTATTGCAGGTAATTAATAATTTCTGCTATTTATACAAACACCTGAGTTAATAATTACAAAATCGAAAAATTAAAACGGGGATGCACATGGCACATCCCCGCAGGTTATTACTCTACTCAAAGTTTATGTTCTGTCTTTTGTATTTACCGGGAACTTGAAATACAGAAGAACTGATTGTTTTCACCGTTGATGATTTCAGAACTGATTCTGACTCTACTTTACCGTTATCGTATTCAACTGTTTTTACCGGAAAACCGTTCATTTCCTTGAGCTGGTTGAATACATTTCTTTCGAATTTTACGGTATTCCCCATCGGACCTGAATTATTCGAGAAAGTTTTTGCCATTTCATCCATAAAACCAGACATCTCGAGCATGACTGAGGATATTTCCTTACCGCCTTTTATACCTGACCAATTCGTTATACAGTGTTGTCTTATTTTCTCGCTCCCCTTATATACATCGTACTTAGTGCATGAATAACCATTTACATTTCCGCTTCCTGCCTTTTTCAGAACAGGTTCAACATAGTTGGAATTATCCATGTTCGGCATCTTGTCCTTCATCATATTCTTCATCATCTCTCTCTGTTCCGGCGGAACCTTTTTCATTGCCTGTTCGAATTGTTTCATTGCACTGTTCAACCTCTTCGAAAGCTTGTTCATTGTTTCCTTATCCATGACCATGTAAGAATGGTCTTCATGATTCAGGAAGATCATCTCATTGGCATCACCCCTGTAGATCATGCTGTTTTCAAGATTATCTCCGTTCTTGTAAAAATCCATTTTCATCTTGTTATCCTTCACTTCGACATTGGTCTTGTCATGCTGTCCTGTATCCTTGTTCACATTATCCATTTCGAATAATACATCTCCGAAACTGTTTGCAGAGAAAATAGCTAAACAAATTATCTGAATTAATAATATTCTTATCATATTATTCCTCCTGAATTTTATTGAAAAACAGTTTAACATCGTCTGTGATTATGTCATTGGTTTTTATTCTAGTTGATAAAGTCCGGTCCTATAATTCCGCCTGACAATACAACCTTCATCGCTTCATCTATGGTCCAACCAGGGTCCCTTATCTCCGACTCGCTTACAACAAGCAGAAACCCCGATGTCGGATTGGGAGGTGTTGGAACATATACCTTTATCATTGATTCCCCTTTCTTTTTATCTATGAGCTTCCCGGTGACGAATCCCACCAACCATGTATCCTTCCTGAACATCTCCACAAGCACAGCCTTTTTAAATACCTGCCTTTCGGGCAATGAGAGTGTGTCGCTAAGCTGCTTTCCTATCTGGTAGGTAGTATTGATTATTGGCAGTCTTTTTGTAATCCTTTCGATAATTCCGAATAACTGCTTACCTAAAACATTACTTGCGGTCCTTCCTATAAGATAAAGCACCAGAATCACGATAATAATCCCCAGCCCGGGTATCGAGTATCCTGTGTAGTAGTTTAATAATCCGACTACCTTTTTATCTATTCCGAGATAAAGTAGTCTTACAACAAAATATGTAAGTGCTATGGGAATAAGGGCTACTATTCCGCGTACTGTGTAAACACGGATGTGAGCAAATATTTTTTTCATAGATGTGCAGAATCTAATCTCTTAATACATTCGTTCATTACACAGTGAATTATACAGATAAATATCCCCGTTCTATAAGATATTTAGCAACAATATTCCCATTTAGACATTTTGAAAGTTAAAAACCGTAGTCTCTTATAAAAAATGGCTAAATATGAATAATTTGAAATCAGATCATTTCACTTCCTTCTGATGAATATGCACATCGGTTTGAGGATAGGGGATCGAAATACCTTCACTGTCGAAGTTCATTTTTACTTTTTCCTGCATATCAAAATAAACAGGCCAGAGATCAGCTGAATTACACCACACTTTTACGCTGAAATTCACCGAACTGTCTGCAAGTTCTGAAACTACAACTGACGGTGCAGGTTCCTCAAGGATCCTGTCGTCATCTGAAACAAGGCTCTTTATTACTTCCTTGGCTTTCTGTATATCGTCGTCATAACCGATACCAAAGGTCATATCAGCACGACGGGTTTTTTCTGTTGAGTAGTTCGTTATGCTGTTATTGGAAAGATTGCCGTTGGGTATAACTATGGTTTTATTATCGAAAGATTTTATGATAGTGTAAAAAACCTGGATTTCATTTACAGTACCAAGAAATCCCTGCGCTTCTATAACATCCCCGACCTTGTAAGGCTTGAAAAGCAGTATCAATACACCACCGGCAAAATTGGCAAGGCTTCCCTGTAGAGCCAGACCTACTGCCAGACCTGCAGCACCGAGTACTGCAATAAATGATGTTGTAGCTATACCTATCATCGAAGCTACACTTATAAGTAGCAGGATCCTAAGCGAAATCGAGATGAAGTTGGAAAGGAACTTCTGCAAAGATGGTTCAATATTATTCTTTTCCATTTCCCGTATGAGAATACGATTGAAACCCCTGATGACCCAGAGACCGGCAAACAGAACTATTATTGCCAGGAGTAGCTTCGGACCGTATGACATTGCGAGTTCGATACCTTTATCTACATATACAGTTGATGATTCCATATTACACTCCTTGGTGGATAAAATTTCATTTGATTATTTTATAATCTACAGTATTTATAAATACCCCCAAAATTTTGTACATTATTGTGAGATTGGCTAAATAGAAAGCAGAAAACCTATATTATTGATCCTTGTTCCTTTAGTTGGTCTTACTTGCAAAATTAAGGATATATTGGATAGTTTATTTGTATATTAATATTTTATTGAATTTTTATACGTTTTGATTAAGGAGGTCCAGAATGAGAAGTAATAGAAGATTTATTATACTGGTCATTGCATTAATTCTTGGTACATTCACACCGGCCTCAGTTATATCCACATCCGCGAGGGCATCATTTGTGAAATCCAGGATGGTCTCTGAGAATGGGGACCAAGTAACTTCGAGGGAAATAGACGAATTAAAAGTAAAGCGTGCTCTTGAAAACAAGCTGGTTAAAGAAAAACTCAAAAATTCCGGGCTTACAAGCCGGGAAGTAGAAAAAAAGATGGAGAAGATGAACGATCAGGAAATTCATCAGATCGCATTACTTTCAGACAAATTACCAACAGGCGGTGACGGTGCTGTAGGTTTCGTAGTAGGTGTATTGGTAATCACGATTCTTGTACTTGTAATTCTTTATCTCGCAAAAAGGGTCTAAAATACAAAAGTTCATATGTAAAACCGCTACGCTTATATTAAATGCAGTTTTTTTAACCGCATTATTGTTAATTTCTACTTGCGGTAACAGGTTTTCTGAGTCCTACAACATAGAAAATAAAAACTCTGTAATAATTTCCCGTGTTCCTTTTATAAAACAGGAATATCAATACTGCGGCCCCGCAGCACTTACTTCGGTGTTTATGTATTACGGTGATCATATAAACCAGGATGAAGTTGCCAGACATGTCTATACGGACAGTTTGAATGGTTCGCTTATCACCGATATGAAATACTACGCTGTACAGCTAGGGTACGATGCGGAGATAGAAAATGGTGATGCGGATCTGCTGAGATCATACATAGACAAAAACGTACCCGTCATCTTGCTTGTTGACAGGGGGTTATCAGTTGTAACTATTCAGCATTATTATGTTGTTTACGGTTATGTACCCGGTGACAACCTGTTTATAATTCACGACGGTGAAAAAGCCAAACGAGTTATTAGACAGGACGACCTTGATAAAGAATGGAAAAAAATGAACAGATTAATGCTCGTCATTCAGAAATGAACTCAATAAAAGCTATTCTCTTATTACTTATAGTTGTTCTTTCAGCAAACGGATGCGGCTATATCCCCTCAACAATCTTTTATAAAGATCCTCTTACTGCAACAGAGCATAACAATCTTGGAGTTGCATACGAAAGAGAGGGCAAGTACGATCTTGCAGAAAGACAATACAAAAATGCGCTCGGGAAAAACTCCGAATTCACACCTGCTTATGTTAACCTCGGGAATGTTTACTTTAATGAAGAGAAGTATGATAAAGCCGGGAAATATTACAAAAAAGCTCTTGAACTTGATCCGGACAACATTTTGGCAGCGAATAATCTGGGTAATGTATATCTGGAAAAAAATGAAAAGTATGATGAAGCAATTAACCTTCTTTCCGGTCTTTTCGATACGGTTGAAGAGATGCCAGCATTTTACCTTGATACCCTTGCACGACTTTATCTCGGATCAGGAGACATGACCAGGGCCCTATCCTTGCTCGAATCAGCATGCAGGAAAGCAGGAGAAGACAATGAGTTGATAAATAGCATTAACGACCTTCTGAGAGAACTCGGTGGTGGTGAGTGTAGTATGCCTGTCAAATAAGCTGCAACTAAACCGGCAAACACCTGTTACTAAAACAGTACTCATAATTAACAGTTATAAATACTTTTTTAGCTGTTAAAGATATACTCATATTATATAAATGGAACAGGGACAAAAACTCACCTTTATTTATAATATTTTTATCATGAATAAACGCATTCTCGCTATCGATATCGGCGGCACTAACCTGAGGGGAGGTCTTGTAGATCTTAACGGGGAAATAACAAAACGAAAAAAGGTATATTCAGGTGCGGATAAAGGAATATCCTCACTGATGGACAATCTTGTCAAATTCGTTTCCGGTTTCCGCGAATCCAGACCACTTGCCGTATCCATAGGCATTCCCGGAATTGTAAATTTCAAAAACGGCATACTGACACAGGCTCCAAACATAAAGGATGTTGATAATTATCCTCTTAAAAATGAACTTGAGAGCAAACTCGAACTTGATATACCCGTTCAAATCGAAAACGACGCTAATTGCGCAGCAGTTGGAGAATACTGGGCGGGTGCCGGGAAAGGCTGCTCCTCAATGATCATGCTTACCATTGGAACAGGGCTTGGTGGAGGACTCATATTCGATGGTGAGCTCTGGAGAGGAGAGGATGGTATGGGGGGGGAGATCGGTCATATAGTAATTGATCCGGCAGGACCGCTTTGTAACTGTGGCAACCACGGTTGTCTTGAGACTTTCGTTTCTGCAAGAGCGCTCGACAGGATGGTCCGCTCCAATATTGATCTGGCACATGAATTCTCGGGCAAACCTTATCACGAAGTTCCGGTCGCACTGATGAATAAAGCGATTAAAGGTGATACTCAGTCACTTGAAATATGGAAAGAAACAGGAATGAATCTGGGTATCGGACTCACAACTCTGGTTAATCTGCTGAATGTTGAAAGAATAGTTATCGGCGGTGGTATTTCAAACGCGTGGGACCTTTTTATTGAACATGCACGAACCGAACTTTTTAGAAGAGGTTTAAGGGCCCCGGTTGAACGAGCCCAGATACTAAAGGGAGAACTCGGGGACGATGCCGGGATACTGGGAGCTTCCTACCTTGGCTTCAGGAAAACTGGAACAGATCCCGAAATCTGAAAACGGGTTTGATTATTCTGATCATTATTACCTCGTTATCCTCATCTTCAACCTTGTATCTTTCATCTATCCTTATACCGCCAATCCAGAATATCTCATCCCCGGTCCTGAAAACAGGAATCCTTTTTCTGAAAAAGCGCGGTATCTTACAATCTATAAAAAGGTTTTTAAGTTTCTTATACCCTTTCATTCCAAGTGGTACAAATCTGTCCCCTGGACTGAAATTCGTAACCCTGAAAGGAAACCGAAGTTTTGAAGCTGAGAAGTATCCTGTGGTCTCGTCCGAAGCAATATCGATCCCGGATCTGTCCACTTTATCAATCTGAAGTTCAATGCCAGGATAAGGCTTCCAGTTACCAGGCATGTCAATATCGCAAGAATAATTTTTCGACAGCCACCCATTTTGAGCTACACAGAAAAAGTCATACCCTTTTTCAATTTTAATTTTCCCGGGAAAATCTATCTCGCCCGAAGCTTTTTCCGATAGAATTATCCTGTCAGCAGAATCAATTTGTTTAAATGTAATTTTCCTCAGGTCCCCCCTGAGGTGCTTTAAACAGTTCCTAAGTAATTCAAACCTGATAGCTTTATGATAACCCGCATATTTACCGACAGGACAGACGACTGAAAATTCCAGGTCCCTGAAAAGTTTTTTTGCAACTTTTTCAGCTTCTGATTCGATATATTCCGATTCTAACCTGGCCAAAGCCGACAGGTTGGATAGTGAGGATACTATATTGGGATTATATTCTTTGAGCAAAGGGGCAAGTTCCTTCCTTACCCTGTTTCTCAAAAACATATCTGAAAAGTTAGTTGAATCCTCCATCCACTCAATATTTCTCGAATGAAGAAATTGCCTTATTTTATCCCTCTCCATATTAATAAGCGGTCTGATAATGTTATTCATGACCGGTTTTATAGCGGCAAGCCCTGAAGGACCACTCCCCCTGATCATCCGCATAAGCACAGTTTCAGCCTGATCATCAATAGTGTGGGCAGTGGCGATTTTTGAAGCGTTTTCCCTTTCTGCGACTTCACTCAAAAATTCATACCTAAGTTCACGGGCTGCTTCCTCGGTCGACAGCTTATATCGAGATGCATAGTTATTAACATCCGTTTTTTTATATTCATATTTCAGATCGTATTTATCCGCAAGAGCTTTAACATAATTCTCATCCCTTGTAGCTTCTTTCCCCCTGATACCATGATTCAGGTGTGCCACTATAAGTTTAAGATCATAATCTTCAAGCTCCCTGAGCAACAACAACAATCCCACAGAATCCGACCCTCCTGAAACACCTAAAACAATAGTATCTCCCCGGTTTAGCATTCTATACTCTGTTATTGTCTTTATTAACTCATCAATTATCATCAGGTTTTTTAGCGCTGTTGGCAGAAAGACCAGCAGAAAGAATGATCCTGAAAGCGTCCTCTACCGATATGGAAAGCTCCATAATATCATTTTCGGGAATCATAACATAGTAACCGCTTGTCGGATTAGGAGCTGTAGGGACAAAAACACTTATAAGTCTTTCCCCCGACATGTTGTGGTGTTCTCCGGCATCCAGGGTGCCTGTAATGAATCCTATTGAATATATTCCATGTCTGGGATATTCAAACAGCGCAACGCGCTTCAGATTCCTCATCCTCGAACCTACAAAAAGAGTTTCTATGATCTGCTTGGTTGCTGTATATATAGTTCTGGCAAGGGGGATCTTCGAGATTACGGTCTCTCCGAAATTCAATAGCCTTCTTCCAAGGAAATTCCTTGTAATCGCGCCGACAATAAGGACAATCAGTATAGTAGCTAACAGGCCGATCAGGAAGGTAGAAAACTGGAATAGCGAATCAGGCAATACCGAAAGGGGTTTTAGAAATCTGGCAGGTGCAGCACTTACCAGATCAACCACCCACTTTCCCAGTTTGAATAGTATAAAGACCGTAAGTCCAAAAGGTACTGTAACAAGGATTCCGGCGATCAGGTTTTGTCTTAAAGAACCGGTGATGCTCCTCATTTATTTATTGTCAATTGCATCACGGAGAAACCTACTGGGTTTAAAGACAATTGCATCCCTTTCAGCAATTTTAATCGTTTCCCCGGTTGAAGGGTTCCTTCCCTTTCTTGCTTTTCTTCTCTGGACCCTGAAGCTTCCGAATCTGGGTAGTTTTACATTATCTCCGTTTATAAGTCCGTCTTTAATAAGAGAGAAAAAATACTCTACAATTTCTGCGGATTCTCTTTTAGAAAGACCGATTTTTTTATGTATTGTGTCTGATAGATCTTTTTTAGTCATATTTATTCCTCCCCTCTCTAATTTGGTCTTAAAACGGCACCCAGAGACTTATTTACCCTTCTCAAAGCTTCATTTCGTACAATATTTGCCTCTTCATCCGTAAGGGTTTTGTCAGCAGCCCTCAAGAGCATTGAAATAGCCACACTTTTTTTACCTTCATCAAGCGACTCGCCCCTAAATATATCAAAAGCCCAGACATTCTCAATTAGCTTACTTGCATTCCTGACTTCCTTTACCAGATCTCCAACGAGTATGCTGTCATCAACTATTATAGATATATCCCGTCTTACACTAGGGAATTTTGGCAGCGGATTGAATTTCGTGGAAAGCTTCAAATGCAATTTCAAAATTAAATCGAGATCAACTTCCATAAGATATATTTTTCTGTCTATGTCAAGCTTTTCATTATAATCGGGGTGTAATTCACCAATTACACCACATTTTTGATCACCCAGTAATACGGCTGAAGATACACCGGGATGAAGAAAATCGGCAACCGGACCGCGTTCGAAGTTCAGTTCTGCACCCAGCGATAATGATGATACAGCCCTGGTCAAAACATTCTTAAGGTCGAAGAAATCATACTGTTCCCGACTCCACACTTCCGGTTGCCTTCTTCCGGTCGCCACTGCGGCAAATTTTGTAACTTCTTTAGGTAACTGTTTGCTTTTTTTTGGGAAAAAGACCTTTCCTGATTCGTAAATCCTCACGTCGTTTTCCCCTCTGTCAATATTAAGCTTGAGATTCTTGATAAGGCCAAGAAGAAGATTAGTCCTCATCGCGGACCCTTCTTTTGTTATTGGGTTCAGTATTTCTAGAGTGGAGTGAGAATCAAAGAGCTTTAGTTTCCCGGGGTCTTCAAAACTGTAGTTAATAGCCTCAAGGAAACCGTTTGAAAGAAATACATCTTTCAGTCTCCGTTCAACTGATCTCCTGGTCTCTACCTTCTCGCTGCTCATTTTAACGATCGGATCGGTCTGTTGAATGTTATTATAACCAAATAACCTTCCGACTTCTTCAATTACATCAATAGTCCTGGTTATATCCACCCTGAAAGATGGTGGTATAACAGCCAATTCATCTTCGTCTGTTCTCTCTACGTGGAACTCAAGACTCAGGAGTATGTCCAATATTTCATTCGAACTTATATCTATTCCAAGTATCCTGTTGACCTTGCTGGTCGATACCTTTATCTTCTCTTTGTCAAAACTGCCTTTCTTCTCATCTATTTTCCCCTTCGTGGTTTTTCCGGAACATATTTGTGATATAAGAGAAGCAGCCCGGTCGAGAGCAGTTATGACTCCTTCAATATCCACACCTCTTTCAAATCTATATGAGGATTCGGTCCTCAAACCTGTTCTCTTTGATGTCTTTCTTATTGTAACCGGATCGAAATACGCACTTTCGAGCAAAATATTTCTGGTATTTTCAGAGACCTCTGAATCAGAACCACCCATAATTCCTGCCAGCGCCACGGGTTTCTTCTCATCGCAGATCAGAAGATCCTCTCTGCTGAGCTTCCTTTCAATACCGTCAAGAGTATAAAGAACCTCGGAATTCTGCGCTTTCCTTACTATAATGCTTTTTCCTTCTATGAGATCAAGGTCAAAAGCATGGAGAGGCTGACCATACTCGAGAAGTACAAAATTCGTTATATCCACTATGTTATTAATAGACCTAATATTAGCAGATTCCAGCCTGGACCTGAGCCATTTCGGGGAAGGACCGATCTTAACATCTTCTATTACCCTGCATGAATATCTCGGACAGGCTTTTTTATCTTTGATATTTACTGAAACTATATCCAAAGTCCTTTTTGATTTTTCGTCAATCCTAATTGCGGGGTATTTTATATCCACACCCATTATTGCGGATACCTCCCTCGCAACTCCCAGCATACTAAGACAATCAGGACGGTTAGGAGTGATACCGAGCTCAAAAACGATATCTTCAATGTTAAGTGCATCGATCACCCTGGAACCGGTACGTGCGGATTTTGGCAGGATCATAATACCGTCTGACTCATCGGTAAGTCCAAGCTCATTCTCAGCACAGAGCATTCCCTCAGAAGTCTCACCCCGGATTTTAGTCTTTCTTATCTCCATACCTTCAGGGAACTTGAGACTTGGGGGTAGTTTCGCACCGATGGTTGCAAGAGCTACCTTGTCACCTTCTTTCATGTTCTTTGCGCCGCAGACTACAGGGTAATTTCTTGTACCGTCTGATACATCACACAACAGAAGACGGTCTGCATCTGGATGTTGCCTTATACTCACTATCTCGGCAACTATGAGTTTTTCAAGGTCTTTCCCCCTGTACTCAAGTGATTCGAGCTCGAGACCTGCCATTGTAAGCATCTCACCAAGTTCTTCAGGAGAAATATTGAAATCTACGTAATCTTTAAGCCAGTTAAGTGGTACAATCATTGTATTTCAGAAAATAAAACTAAATAATTACACATATTTACATTATGGTCAATAGATACTACAAACATGCCTAAACAAATCGGGTTTTTTCAGGTTAAACTAAACGTGAAATGAACAAAACATACACAAAAGAATCCGCTGTCATCGGTGTTTTTATATTAGCTGGTCTGATATCTCTTGGATATTTCATTTACAAAGGAGTATACCAGATAAAGGCAGCAGACAGATATGTAACAGTGAAAGGTCTTGCAGAACGGACGGCTGAAGCAGATAACGCCGTGTGGCCGATATCTTTCAAGGTAACAGATGATGATCTTCTGAAAATGTACACTGAAATCACAAAAAAATCCGAGACGGTGGTGTCCTTTCTCATGAAAAACGGATTCATGAACGATGAAATCTCGATCTCCCCGCCGGAAATAAAGGATATGCTGGCTGAACAATACTACAACGACAGACCCAAGAGTTACAGATATATCGGGAAAATGACCATTACTGTCAATACCGAAAATGTAAAACTCGTTCTTTCTACAAGAAAAAATCTTTCCGAACTTGTAAAAAACGGTATAGCTTTGTCTTCAGACTATGATGACAGGGCACAGTTCACTTTTACCCGTCTTAATAAAATAAAACCGGATATGATAGAAAAAGCGACTTTGAATGCGAGGAAAGCTGCTTTAAAATTCGCCGGGGACTCAGGGAGTAAACTAGGAAATATAAAAAAAGCCTGGCAGGGACAGTTTGTCATAAGTGACAGGGACAGCAATACACCATATATAAAAAAGATCAGAGTAGTTAGTACACTACAGTACTTCCTTGTAGATTGAATTAGGACATTACCCTTTTGATTATCAATGAACGAACTCGAACGAATTATAATATCAGAGATCGAAAAAAAAGGTGCTTTAACCTTTGAAAGATTTATGGAAATCGCCCTTTACAACAAGGACCACGGTTACTACGGTTCCGGAAAGGCGAAAATAGGTAAGGAAGGAGATTTTTACACAAGCCCGTATGTTCACAGGGCTTTTGGTTCGGTACTATCCAATTTTATTGCTGCAACATACGATCTTCTGTGTGTAGAGAAGTTAAATATTGTTGAGATAGGTTCGGGAAAAGGGTTGCTTGCACTTGATATACTCAATTCATTAAAATCCTCATATCCTGATATCTACAGCAATGTGAATTATACAATCGTTGAGTCAGGCTCGAAACAACTTGAAAGCTCCCTGAAAAACCTCACAGAGCACAGTGAGAAAGTTTTCCCTCTGAAAAGATTGGAAGAACTTAATGATGGCATTGATGGTATCGTACTCTCAAACGAACTTTTCGATTCTTTACCTTTTCACAGAATAAAGTTAGTGAATGAAGAGTTTCTAGAAACATACGTAGATTATATCAATAACGAATTTGTTGAAAAAAAATGTGAACTGTCCGATTTGAATATCAGTCAATATCTAAGCAGATACGATATCGATTATGTTGATGAACAGGAATTTGAAGTGAATATTAATGCAGAGAGGATGCTCCGGAACATAGCATCATTACTTAATAAAGGTGTAATACTTACAATAGATTATGGCTATTTAAGTGATGAACTCTTCAGCCCGTACAGACCCAGAGGTACTTTCAAATGCCACTACAGACATCAGATAAATGAAAATCCGTACCATAATATAGGAGATCAGGATATTACTGCACACGTTGACTTTACAAACCTGATACTTTCAGGGGAAAACCTGGGATTTAAGGAATATATATTCAAAGACCAGGGACAATTCCTGGTTGACTGGGGGATTATCGATATCGTGGAGAAAACAGTAGAATATGATACTGAAAATGATTTACCGGGAGCAAAAGAAAGGCTTAAGTTAAAAAATCTTATTCTACCCCAACTTATGGGTAGAGTTTTCAAGTTTTTGATACAGTTTAAAAATACAGGTAGTTTGCCTGATGACTACTATCCGGAACCTGTACTTAAAATTGTTTAGGGATTTGTATTTTTCTTTACAGTGTCATTCCAGATCGGCTTCTCGACATCTTTTTCCTTAGCTTCTTTATCAGGCTTTATATCACTATCGATATATTCGTGATACTGTACTCTCAGCTTTTCCTTATAAGCGTCAAGATCAACATCTTCGTAAGTTTCATTGGACTCGTCAAGTAAATTCCTGTCCAGACCTGAAGAAAGGAAATCATTTCCGGCCAAATATATTACACCATAAGCTGTCCCTACTGATAAAACCACTATAAATAGCAGTTTCCCTACTATTTCCATTTATATACCCATCCAATTACGTGTATAGTATACTTGCAAATGCCATACCACGGAAAAAATGGATTTAAAAGAATTCAGACCGTGTATCTCCTTTAAATCATTGAATATTATATTCACGTATAAAACACATAGAATTTAGCATGAAACACTATGCAAACATATTCACAATAGGTGATATTTTTTGCACTATTGACAGCAGTAGAATTTTATTATAGATTAGGACTGAATGGTTGGTACTAATATGAAAAGTAAACAAAAAATATTATCTGGCGCTAAGATTCTATTCCATAAATATGGAATAGAACAAACTTCCGTTGATTCGATACTCAGGGAAAGCAGTGTTACAAAGAGTAATTTTTATTACCATTTTAAAAGTAAGGATCAACTGGCAATGCAGGTGCTTTTAAAATGGATGGATGAACACCGGAAAGAAATTCTTAAGCCAACCCTGGAGAACAGCGATTTAGCACCATATGAAAGACTGGAAAAGTTCTACGAGAGAATAATCAATTATCATGAATCAATGAATTGTGAAAAGGGATGTCCTTTTGGAAACTCTGCTTTGGAATTAAGTGATTTAAAGGAAGATTTCAGAGTATTACTTAGCGATTATTTTGACACATGGACAAAAAATATAGAGTCCTGCCTTAAAGAAGGTATAGAGCAAAACCAGTTCAGCCCTGAAATTGATCCCGCAATCACAGCTGAATTGATATTGTCTCATCTTGAAGGTGCAGTCATGATGGTCAAAACACATAAAAATATATCTACTTTAAAAAACGGAAGTAAAGCTTTATTAAACATGATAACAAAAAAATAAAATTTTAAGGAGGCAGCAATGAGTGATTCTATATACAAAAGTAAAATATCGGATGAAATAAAACATTTTAAGAATATAGACCCGGACCTATACGATTCATGGATGGATTACCACAACACTGTTTTTCAGGACGGTGCACTTTCAAGGAAAACAAAAGAATTAACGGCAGTTGCATTAGCACATATTACAACATGTCCTTACTGCATCAGGGGTAGGGTACTTAATTCAAAAAAGCAGGGTGCAACGGACAATGAAGTTGTAGAGGCAATTTACGTGGGTATGCGTTTCGCTATGGGTGCTCCGTATGCATATTCAAGTATTGCTTTTGAAGCAGCGGATGCACTGGACAATAACGTGCCTCTTACTGAAGGACATTTTTTTAAAAAAGACATTTCACACGAGATTGGCCACTTCAGACAAACCAGTGGCAACATATCAAAGAAATTTGCTGATCTTACCAAGAACATATTCGCAGACGGGGCACTCAGCAAGTCTATAAAAAGAGGGGTAATAGGTCTTGCATGTGCTCATCTCACAAAATGTCCATACTGCATAAGAGGTTGCGTCAAAGATGCGAAAACTGACGGAATTACAGAGCAGCAGATGGCTGAAGCTATAAATGTGGCAATGACCATGGCTGCAGGATCATGCTATGCACATTCAAGTATTGCAATGGAGGCATTATCGAAATACAGCGAGAAAGCCGCCTAATATTAACTAATCATACTAGAGCTTTATTAATAGCCATCAGGTAATTTATAATATCTGATGGCTTTTTTATTGATTAATGTTTCACGTGAAACACCACATTCCACAATCTAAGACAGAGTTCAGTATATGAATAAAGACATTTTGTACAATGAAGATACAATTGCAGCCATATCCACTCCACCCGGGGAAGGTGGTATAGCCGTATTACGAATCAGTGGTCCTGAATCCCTTGCAATATTAAAAAAAATATTCATTATCCCTGAAAGTAGAAATGAATACATCTTTGAGACTCGTAAAATGGTATTTGGACTTATTTATGACCCTAAGACAAATAAAAGACTGGATAATGTCATGTGTGTCTTTTTTAAATCTCCAAATTCCTATACCGGTGAAGATACAGTTGAGATTTACAGCCATGGTGGCTATATAGTACCAAATCGAATACTGAAAGTAGTTATAAATGAAGGTGCAAGGCCGGCAGAAGCTGGTGAATTTACAAAAAGAGCATTCCTTAACGGAAAAATGGACCTGACACAGGCAGAAGCAGTTGCAAATGTCATCCATGCACAGACAGAAACGGGTCTTAATTACGCCGAGAGTCAGTTAGAAGGCAAATTATCAAAAGTAATAAACGGTTTAAAGGAAAAAATACTTGATATTCTGGCTGATATTGAAGCTCACGTGGATTTCCCCGAAGAAGGCATCGAAGATTCAGTTAAAAATGATATTTTAAAACGCACTGAACACATGCTATTAGAACTGAAGAAACTGATCGGAACCTACGACCTGGGAAAAATATTTAAAAACGGGATACAAACGGCAATACTTGGTAAGCCTAATGTAGGAAAATCAAGTCTTCTAAATCAACTATTGAACAAGGATAGAGCTATTGTAAGTCCTCTAGCAGGCACTACACGTGATTTTATTGAAGGAGTTATTGATTTAAACGGCATTCCGTTAAAGATTATTGATACCGCTGGTATCAGATCCACATCAGACGAAATTGAAAAACTGGGCGTTGATCTGACAGGTAAAAAGGCTCGTGAAGCTGAATTCATCCTAATCGTTATTGATGGTAGTTCAACTCCAGATGATGATGACAAAGAAGTATTTAGTCATTCTTTTAACAAAAAAGGTGTAATCATACTAAATAAGTGTGATCTTGGTATTAAAGTAAGTAAAGACTTTCTAAGTCATCTTCCCGGGAATCTGCCTGTGGCAGAAATTTCAGCTCTAAATGGAAATGGAATTGAGGAATTAAAACAATTAGTTCACGATACCATTCTAGAGAATAATGGTAATGCCGAATCCGCCGAAACAGTTCTTACCGATATGAGACACAAACTGTCTCTAGAAAAATGCAAAAAGCATTTATTGGCTTTTATTGAGCTTATCAAAAGAGAAGAATCACCTGAATATCTTGCCCTTGATCTTAGATTAGCACTTGATTCACTGGGTGAGATTACAGGTGAAATTACTACTGAAGATCTACTTGGAAAAATATTTAGTAAATTCTGTATTGGAAAATAAAATGTTTATGTTCCATGTGAAACAATCCACATATCATATTTAATTAACACAAAATTCACAATACTTTTTAGTATATTATTTCAATAATTACAGTGGGTTAGGCTATATAAATAAAAATAAGACATTTTTTATCCACAATCTATCAACAAATAATTTTTGAGTGTTGTCAATATCTTACGATAATATAGAAGATATTAATTTAAGTTTTGTTCACAAATTCTATGACGAATTTAGGGGAAATCAGCCTTTTTTTAGAAAAGCAAAAGCATTGTGATTGTGGATACTCTCATAGTTTACTGTTTTAACTTCATAGGAATCGCAACGATTATCTTTTTCCAGCTTTGACGAAACATTTCTAACAACATCCTCAACAAAACAAGGTTTATCATATGCGCTCATAGTTATGAAACGTTCGTCCTCTCTCTTCAAGATCGGATAAAGAGGTGAAGAAGCACTTTCTTCGGCAATCGAAATTATATCTTCAATATTCATATCAATATTCGAATAATCATCCTTGTTGAATACGTGTTTGAGAGTTACCCATATTATCGATCTCTGGTTATGGGCACCATAATCACTTATTTCCTTGCTGCATGGGCATAAAGTCTGAACAGGGACTTCAACCCCCTGTTCAAGTATTATTTTCTCGTTATCCAGTGTCCCGCGAAAATAACACTTATAAGCCTGTGGAAATGATTTTTTGGATACCGGAGCAACCCTGGTAAAGAAATAATTGAACTGGATATTTACATGCGCATATCTTGATCCCTGACGTTTCTTTATATCTTCAAGCATTTCCGGAAGACCCGAGAATCTTACATCCTCTGAATGTTCCAGGATAGTTTCGACGAGTCTGCTCATATGAATACCCTTCTTATTCTTAGCAAGATCGACCCCTATATTTAAAGTCGCCTGAACGGTCTGAGAATTGCCAGGATCCGCTTCACACCCGTAAACCTTTAAAGGAATCTTTAAATCGGATATTCCAACCTGGTTTATATAAATATGTCTCTCATCTGTCTGATTCTGAACATCCTGTATCGATGTTTCGGTAGGTTTGTCTTGAACTATCATCTTAATTCCATAGTGATTTGAATATTCAAATATGTATTATGTCATTTAAAAATGAATTATCTTACCACGTGGGTTCACTTTTTCAATTTAGGGTTGTTTTTATGTCTGTCCCTGTCTCTATTATATTTCTTGTCCATGTTTTTTCTTATCACTTCCGTTAAATCAATTCCGGTCTGGTTTGCTATGCAGACAAGTACGAAAAATACATCAGCTAGCTCATCACCAAGATTATATTCCTTATCCGACTCTTTAAAGCTTTGATCTCCATATGTTCTTGACATTATTCTGGCTACCTCACCGACCTCCTCAACGAGTTCGGCAAGGTTTGTAAGTTCCGAATAATATCTTACACCTACATCGTTAATCCATTTATCCACTATATCCTGGTATTGTTTAATTGTAAGTTCAGACATTTTCAACCCTTGAAAGTATATTTGAATTTTTATGATAATAACTGTTTTTCCCGATGTTAAAACCGGACAGGCAATGAAAATTCATACTATTAACACGGGAGTTAGTGCAAAATTAGAGAATGGATCAAAAAGGGTCAGGTCTTGTGCCGAATAGAGACAAATATCTATATTCTTGGACTTCAATGTTATAATCACTTGTAAAGAAGTGTCTTCATAATGAATTAACGTATACATTATCAGGTAAAATTTTTTATTTGGACAATATTAATATATAGTCAGCTTCGAATGTCACACAGTCACAATCATTATAATAACAATTATACAAAAGCATTTGTAATAGGCGTTATACTGAATATCGCTTTTGTTGCAATCGAGCTTGGGTTCGGATTCATAAAGGACTCCATGGCACTAATTTCAGATGCATCACACAATTTCAGTGATGTACTCGGACTCCTTCTGGCATGGGGAGCTACTGCTCTTATGTCAAGCAAGCCAACCCTTAACAGGAGTTATGGATTCAGGCGTGTCACTATTATGGCTTCGCTTATCAGTTCTGTCCTATTATTCGCCGGTATGGGAGCAATAATATGGGAGTCTGTTGCAAGAATCGGTAATCCTTCAAATGTTAACGGGTATACCATAATGGGTGTTTCCGCCATAGGTTTTGTTATAAACGGCATTACCGCACTTATGTTTTATTCCGGCAAAGACAGGGATCTGAATATCAAGGGTGCTTATCTTCATATGATTGGTGATGCAGGGGTATCTCTCGGTGTAGTAGTAACAGGGGCAATAATTATATTCACCGACTGGAACTGGCTTGATCCGGTGATAAGTATCCTGATCGCATTGATAATTGTTTTCGCCTCGTGGGAACTGCTTCAGGACTCTCTAAATCTGATAATAGATATGGTCCCCAAGAACGTGAACCCCGTAGAGGTGAAGAACTATCTGATTAACCTGCCTGATGTTGAAGAAGTTCACGATCTTCATATATGGGCAATGAGTACTACTGAAAACGCGCTCACAGTACACCTGGTTATGCCAAAGAAAACAAATAATGACAGTTTTCTGAAGAGAGTATCCAACGAACTACTAGTAAAATTCGGTATCCACCATTCTACTGTCCAGATAGAACAAAACGCATTTGATGAATTCTGCCGGCAAAAACACCCGGACGCTCTCTGATCGGCTGTTATATTTTAATCTTCATGATTTGATTATAAATCTTGAACTATGTTTAAATCCCGGAGGATGTGAATATTACTCCTCTCCATAACACGAAATAATCCTTTATATGAGATGCTCTGTTTGTTCAGATCCGTGACGGGAACAGGGGTTGCATCCCTGTTCAACTTACCATTCACTATTATATCGTAAAATGTTGCTACACCCTTATTTGGTTTTATAGTTACGGGTGAACTGGGAACAAGGAATTCTTCAAAAATGGATCCCGGTGTGAAAGATTAAATACCGTCAACCAGTATGCTTTTATTGCTCTTGTCCATAAGCCATTGTTCCCGAATGTCTTCATTGAATAGCTTTCAATAATCATTTTTGTCAATATTGCACTGTAGTTATAACCATTCAAGTTTTTCACGCAATGCTTCTTTAATTTTCTTATAATTCTCATCTGATTCCGGCATTTTGAGATCATTAATTCTGTTAACAAAAATAGTCCCGGTTATAGAGTTGGTAAGAAAAACAAAATCGGAATTCAGCATATAGGAAAGACCGAATCTTCTTTCATTTATCTGGTATCCTAGTTCTTTCATTAGGTCGATCACTACCTCTCGTGTTATTCCCGGGAGCAATCCGCAGTTAACTGAAGGTGTATATAAACCTTTTCCCCTTATCCAGAATATATTGCTTGAACTTGTCTCCGTAATCTCGTTATTTAGATTAACAACAACTGCATCATCAAACCCTTTTTCGATAGCTTCTCTCCTGGCTAGTATCTTTTCGAGATAGTTCATTGATTTTACGGTATTTAAAACCGAGTTCTGATTTCTCTTATGTGATGAAAGGCATATAGAGTAGTTACAGGCAGTATTATCTATTTGCCTTACAGATATAAGTATTGATACATCCGAAGGTTTTTCATAAAAAATGTTATCGCCTACCGGAAGAAGGCATATTTTCAGATTTGCATCTTGAATACCTGAATTCTGATAAGCTGTACTTATATATTCAATTATACTGTTTGTCTGAGGGTAAGGGATTGAAAGCAGATCCGCTCCATGTTTCAGTCTGTCAAGATGTTTGTTAAGATAAACCGGGAGATCTCCCTTACATCTAAAGGTCTCAAAAACTCCGTCACCGTAAAATACGGGTCTTAAGGGGAAGTCAGTCTTAACTCTGTTTCCGTTTAGATATATAAATGATGTCAATCTAATTGTGATTATATCACCGTGTATTTTAATTTTAAAATATTGTCAGTATCTTTTCAGAGTTCTGTTGATAGCTTTCGCTTTAAGAAGTGTTTCCTCGTATTCCTTTTGAGGATCGGAATCCCACACTATTCCTCCTCCAACCCAATAAATACTTTTTTCAGAGGTATTTACCACTATTCTTATTGCCACACTAAGAGTAAAGTTACCATCTGGATAGAAGATTCCGACGGCCCCGCAATACGGTCCTCTTAAATGGGGTTCAAGCTCATCTATTATCTCAAGACATCTTGACTTGGGAGCACCTGTAACAGACCCGGGAGGAAATGTTGACTCAATTATAGTTCTTAATTTAATCCCTTCTTTTAGTATTCCCTCAATCTCTGATTCCATTTGATACAAGGTGCTAAAAGTCCTTATATCAAAAAGTTTCTTTACATTAACGGATCCGTAATTACATATCCTGCCAAGGTCGTTCCTCATAAGGTCAACGATCATTACATTTTCAGCTCTTTCCTTGGGATCACTGGATAACCGGTTTTGCAGTCCGGAGTCTTTACCGGGATCCCTGCTTCTTTTAATTGTTCCTTTTATGGGGCGTGATGAGATAATTCTCCCCTTTCTCTCAAGAAACAGTTCCATTGAGCCGCTAATCAATTCGAAACCATCAAAATCCATATATGAAAAGTAAGGTACAGGTTGATTATTATAAAGTTCGAGGGAGTAACTTATAATATTTTTTATTGCTTCGGAATAAATCCTCTGGGAAAGATTTACCTGGTAAATATCACCGCTTGCTATGTATTCTCTTGCTTTTTTTACAATCTTTATATATTCATCGTGTTTTATACTTGAACGAAAACCCGGGGGTTCCCTGTATTCAGGCTTCTCGCTGTCAGGTAGTTGTCCACTCAGTTCAGTGTAATTACCCGTTGATATATTTTTGTTATTATAAAAATGGAAATATGTCTGGGGAAAATCATAACCATTCTTTTTATTACTCAAATTGTCTGCTGAGGTTCCGTTTAAATACCTGAAATAATCGTAACCAATATATCCGAGTGCGGTATATCCCTTTCTCAGATTACTTTGCAGAAAATCGATCGGGTCTGCTCTGGTAATATTATCGGAATTCCCGGAAATTGATGTAACGATATTGTCAAAGGAGTAAAACGAAAATTCCGGCTCTGTAAATAGCATATAAGATGGATCAACCGAATCGAACCACCCATTGCCGGAGTCAATGAGCAACGCTGATATATTTGTCATATATTAGGTGTTTCTTTAGCCATTAATAGGGGTATTGAGGAAGGAACAGTGGTGATTCCCTCCTCTGGTGATTTTCATAATATCTAGCTTGTTGGATTACTGGTGGATTCGTTCAGTATTTCAGCTATGTCCCGAATCGATATCTCTTCATCCTTACCTCTGTATTTTGCAGCATCATCGAACATTGTATTGCAGAAATAGCATGCTGTGGCAAGCGTATTTGGTTTGAGGTCAGCAGCTTCATCGAATCTGTTCCAGTTAACTCTTGGTGCATCTTCCTCCATCCAGATCTTTCCACCGCCTGCACCACAACAGAAACTGTTTTCTCTCTTACGATCCATTTCAACAAGATCGAGCCCCGGAATGGATTTTAAGATCTCCCTGGGTGAATCGTAAATATTGTTATACCTTCCTATATAACATGAGTCGTGGTAGGTAGTTTTCTCATTTACGCTGTTCTGTGGTTTCAGTTTACCCTCCTCAATCAGCTGATAGAGAAAATCAGTATGGTGAATTACTTCATAATCCCCACCAAACTGAGGATATTCGTTCTTGATGGTATTAAAACAGTGCGGGCAGTTCGTTACTATCTTTTTTACATTTATCTCATTCATAGTTTCAACATTCTGAGTTGCGAAAACCTGGTATAAGGCCTCTTCCCCGAGTCTCCTTGCAGGATCCCCGGTACATGTTTCCATCGGTCCCATTACGGCGAAATTGACTTCAGCCTGTCTGAAAAGTGACACAACTGCTTTGGAAACCTGAATACCTCTCGGATCATAAGCACCGAAACAACCCATCCAGTATATGACATCATAATCATCCGCTTTTTCAGCATTAACTCCAAGTACCGGCACATCCTCGAATTCTGTTACCCATTTTGCCCTGTCATTCTGGTCAAAACCCCAGGGATTACCGTATTTTTGCAACTTCTGGAGTGTTTTTGTAGCAGTTCCTGTGAGTTTCCCTTCAAGTGTGAGATATTTTCTCATATCTATGATCTTGCCCATCTGGTCTATAAAGAGCGGGCATTGTTCCACGCATGCCCCGCATGTTGTACAGGCCATCAATTCATCGGGGGTAATCCACTCTGTACCTGGCAACTCTTGAGATTCGGCATTTCCACTTGCGATCTCTTTACCTTCACTTGAAACATAGTGCCTTAATTTAACGACGATGTCTCTTGGCGACAAAACTTTTTCCGTATTCCAGGCAGGACACTGGTCAGTACATCTTCCGCATTCCGTACATGTATATGCGTCAAGTATGTCCTTCCAGCTAAAATCCTCGATCTTTCCTGCGCCAAAATGATCCAGGTCTTCGGGAATGTTTTCAAAATCGATCTTGGATATTTCACCACGTGGTTTTAGATTCTGGAAAAATACGTTTAATACTGCTGTAAGCACGTGGCTGTGTTTAGAATACGGGAGGTAGTTAAGGAATCCCAGTACGATCATCACATGAAACCACCAGAAGAATTCTTTCCAGTAAACTATGGACTGATCGCTCATGCCTGTATAAATGGAGGCTACTGTTCCCGATACAGGAAGAAATGATGCATTTGCTTCACCTAGTGCAACCCTTCCCCCGGTTGTCAGGAATGCTGTAACTATCAAACCAAAAATCAATCCAAGAATTACAACTGCATCAGGACCGTTTACTTCTCTTTTTCTTCCTATGGTTAGTCTGTTTACAATCCCCATTCCGAGAGCTATAACTACAAGCACCTGTACTATATCAAGTAAAAATTCATAGTAATTATGGGCAGCACCGGGAATTAGTTGAAAATTTGAGATATAACCACTCATGATCATCTCTATAGTGCCTATTGTTATTATCACGAAGCCCCAGAAGATCATAAAATGCTCAGTTCCTGCGAATCTGTATTTTAAAAGCCTTTTCTGTCCGAACACATAAATCAATACTCGTTTTATTCTCTCCGGGATATTATCAAATCTGTGATCTTTTCTTTTCCCGAGCATTATCAGCCTGACCAGGTTATAGATGTTATAAGCAAAAAACCCAAAGGCGATAATCAAAAGGACGGACATAATTAATGGCTTCATTTATACCTCCAAGAGATTAGGAAATATTAAGCAAAATTCTTAATAATATCGAAAAATTATATTAAATATTATGGATTTTAAAGTCAAGAAACTAGAAACTTTCAAGAACTCGCTTCTGAATTAATTAAAATCTATGTATATATTTTATCTAAACCGAGTTGGTTACACAATTTTACTGCCTGGATATAGAGTTCATTAGTTGCTTTGTTAAAGGATTAATTTAAATCGCTTACCTTAGTGAAAACTCTTATAACTGACCTGATGCCATTCTGGCTGATTCAAGGGTATTCCATAACAACATAGTAATTGTCATGGGTCCAACACCACCTGGAACAGGTGTAATGTATGAAGCTTTTTCCTTTACGGAATCGAAATCAACATCACCTGTCAGTTTCCCATCATCCTTCCTGTTTATACCGACATCTATAACAACAGCGCCTTCTTTTACCATATCTTCCGTGATCATATTTGCTCTTCCGATCGCCGCAACAAGTATATCGGCCCTTCTTGTAACGGATTTAAGATCCCTTGTTCTGGAATGGCAAATGGTGATAGTGGCATGTCTGTGAAGAAGAAGCATTGAAACGGGTTTGCCGACTATGTTACTTCTCCCTACTATAACCGCTTCCTTACCCTTGATCTCTATTTTGTAGTAATCGAGCATTTTCAGAATCCCGTAGGGAGTGCATGAAACAAATCTCGGATTACCTGAAACGAGTAGCCCAACGTTCTCGGGATGAAATCCATCTACATCTTTTAAAGGAGCTACAGATCTCAGGATATTGGCTTCATTTATATGATCCGGCAGTGGCAGCTGCACGAGAATGCCGTGTATCTTATTGTTATTATTAAGTTCTTCCACAAGCGTAAGCAATTCTGATTCCGTAGTCTCCGCGGGTAATCTGTGCTCTTCGGAATATATACCAACTTTTTCACATGCTTTTCTTTTATTCCTTACATATATTTCAGATGCCGAATTATCGCCAACCAGAACCGCAGCGAGTCCGGGAACTATCCCTGTGTCCGATTTAAGTTTGCCGACATTTTCACTGATTATCTTTCTTGTATCCTCCGAAACTTTTCTACCGTCAATTATTTCGCCCATAGGTAACCACCTTTTTAAAGAATCATTGACCTTAATATAATTAATTTTAATTTATATTCTATATTGCGAACGCAATTTATCTTATTTAGTTGACTTTCGATTTACAATGATCGCCGGGATGAAAGAAAGTACGATAAATTTATAAATTATTTGACAGGTATGTAAATCAATACTTTTTCACCTTAAACCCGGGAATTCGATATGTCAGTCAAATATTTGTTACAATAAACGATAAGGTAATACAGTGTCATTTTCAGGGAAAATTGAATACATTGAACTTGAAAGTGACTTCTGGCTATAGTATCAGAACAGAATAAACAGAATAAAAAGTTTTATCCGGTTAATCTGAAAAGTGAATTCAATAAAGAGGTCTGAAAGTTAAAGGGAATTTGACAATGTTAATGAATACACCAACCAACGTGATGCGGGGAAGACCGAGAAGACTGATAGAAATCCAAAAGGTAATTTATACAGAATGATTACTGAGGATCTGAAGAAGGAACTGGCAAACAGAATAAATAGAATCCCCATAGTGGATACACTCAAAATCCGTTTAATAGATTTTGCAGACGGCTACTGCGAAATAAAAATTGCCAAGAAGAAAAAGTATGAAGGCATATACAATTCATTTCACGGCGGCTTGATGATGACAGCCGCAGATAGTGTTGCCTGTTTTGCAATACTCACAAAAACAGGTCCTGATGCTAACCTGACCACAACTGATATGAATATAAGGTTCCTGTATCCCTGTTACACAGACCTGACAGCAAAGGCGAAGGTAATTAAATATGGCAGGACTCTTTGTCCGGTATCAGTAGATCTTTACGATGATTCAGATAGGCTTGTTGCAGTTGCACAGGTAACATATATGATGCTTGACAATCTTCAGATCGGAAAGGAGCAATGATTAACTAGGATCATTAAACATTATGGCAACAAAAAGAATTGATATACCTCCCACATATTTCATCGCTTCCCTGATATTGATCATACTTTTACATCACTATTTACCTATCGCCTCTATATTTTCATCAAACCAGTTTGAGCTACTGGGTCTTGTACTGCTTTTTATAGGATTCGGAATGATAATCTGGGGTTCCAACACTTTCAGATATTACGAGACTCCTATAAGACCATTCGAAAATGCAACACATCTTATACAGAGCGGACTATTCAGGTATTCAAGAAATCCTATTTACCTTGGAATGGTTCTTGTTATAATCGGGGCTATTATTTTCCTCGGTTCATTATCGCCTGTAATAATAATTCCGTTATTTGTACTGATTATCCAGAGTAAGTTTATAAAGAAAGAAGAAGAGCACCTGGAGCAGATCTTCGGGGATTACTACAGGGAATATAAAAATAAAGTTAGAAGGTGGATTTAATACCACACGACAAATGAATCGCTATCTGCTGATTCTCCTTATATGGTTTCTGCTATCTCTATTTTCGGGGTATTTCGGAATTTTAAAAATTATTGCCCCCCATTCCCACAGATAGTTTTGCTCTCTCTGGCTGCTTTTCTTATCGTATCTTTTTTCAGGTCCGGTCAATTTCGAAAATGGGTTGAATCATTACCTCTGGGAAAGTTTGTATCTATCCATCTGGTACGCTTTGTGGGATTCTATTTCCTTTTTCTCTACAGTGTCGGCAATCTACCTTACGACTTTGCTGTGCCCGGTGGTATGGGAGATATAATAATCGCGGTCTCAGCTTTATACATTATCCTTAATTCCTATGCTGTAACAAAAGGCCGTACCTACATAATCTTGATTTGGAATTTTTTCGGTCTTGTTGATATCCTGTTCGTTGTTATCACAGCTGCCAGGTTGATGTTGAAAGATTTTCATTCCATGAGCCGGTTAACCGAACTACCGCTCAGTCTGCTCATCACTTTTTTCGTCCCGCTTATAATTTTCTCACACCTGGTTATATTTTATAATATAAATAAATACAGGCACACAAAGATTTATGAATGAAGATATCAAGACTAGAGAAGACATAGAAAAACTAATGAAGAGTTTCTATGAACATGTATTAAACGACATGATAATTGGGTTTATCTTCAATGATGTTGCTGAGTTCGAACTTGACAGTCATCTGCCTGTAATTACAGATTTCTGGGAGTCAGTATTATTTGGCTCGGGAAAATATGGCGGCAGAAACAGGGTAATGGATGTACACCTAGAGCTGAACAAAAAAGTTCGTCTCAAAAGAGGACATTTTACGAGATGGCTTTTCCTATTCAACAAATCGGTAGACGGGATGTATGAAGGGCTTTACGCCGAAAATATCAAACAAAAAGCGTCAGGTATCGCAAATGCCATGCAAAAGCGTCTTCAACTGGTTGAATGTTCGAATGTAACATAAGTACTACCTTATATTAATATAATATTTTGCCAGTATACCATCAGGTGTTCTCAAAGCATGCATAATTCTAAGGATACATATCTTCAAAGTAGCATTTATAACACCCTCTTTCTCAAATCTCCTTACACTTGTATATACAAAATGCTTTATCCTTTTACCTTTCCCTCTTTTCCTTAGCTGTTTTACAAATTCGACATCTTCCATCAAATATAATTCGGGGTAGCCCCCTGTTTCTTCAAAAACATCCTTCCTTACGAATATAGCCCTGTCTCCAAGCGGTTCGGAAACAACAAAAGTCCAGAATCCTGCCAGTTTCTCTATGATCCTGTATATAAATTTCCCGGAGTTCATTTTCATATCGAACCATCCCCAGCGCGCATTATGCCCAGCTTCAATTCTGATCTTTCTGATAGCCTCACCGTCTATCATAGTATCGGAATGAAGAAAAAGAAGGTAATCACCGCTGGCTTCTGCTACGCCTCTGTTCATTTGTATTGCTCTGCAGTTTATAAATGAATTGATAAAAAGAACTTCAGGATAGCCGGTAACAATATCCTGGGTATTATCCACACTCAGACCGTTCACGACAATGATCTCGTCATCATCATTTTTCACGGCCAGCAGGTTCATAATGTTATGTTCGATTGTTTTCGATTCATTCAGGACTGGTATAATTACGCTTATCACGATTAAAATAATAATTATTTCAAACAAAATTTGAAACAATCCGTTGAAATTTCAACCCCAAAGAATGAAAATGTCTCTATAATATAATTTGAACAGTTAGCCGTAAAATAGTTCGTTCAGTAAACTTTCAGATGACATTCCCCGGTCGATGGAATATATATCAGAGGATAGTCCGGTATTATATCTTTTAACCTTTCAGCCAGTAACTCCATCCCGTCCCTTTCACTTTCCTCATGCCCGGTTACAACCAATGGATCTGCTGATTCCGTGAAAAACTGAATCTTTAATATATTCAGTTACATCCCACTCGCTGATTTCACCACATATTAAAACATCCAGATCATTATGCTCAATAAACATTATCTGCTTTGCGCCACCCGGTGAGCCTACGAGCACTCCAGCTCTGGAACACAACGTATCAGTATCGCCGAGATATCTTAGATAGTTGCATTCAAGCCTGGATTTGACATTCACTAGCAGTTCGGCCAGTTTTGTTTCCGGTATATTAAATATCCTGTTATCAGAGCTATCCTTGTACTCGTTCCAACCGAGTCTCTCCGTGATAGCAAACAGAACCGGGTCTGATGATTTTTTATGCTTGTGGTCATGTAGCCGGAACACCGTGACTCCCCGGCGTCATTTATTAATTTTATTTTCCTCTTGTAATCTATGTTCGATTCAAGCCATCCAACATCGTCATTATGATTATAAAAGACCGGCTCGTGTGTTATCACCAGATTGCACCCGGCGGATTTAGAACGATTGATTACTTCACTTGTAGCAAGGAAGGTAGTCGATATACCGGTAAGTTCTTTATCTGGATCTCCGGCGACAAACATGTCAACACTTCTCTCAATTTTCTTGCTATAGAGACTTATGTTAATCAGCTCAGCAGCTTCAAATATCCTCATATGCTGGTCTTATCATGGAATATTCCAGTAATGCATTAGCGGGCCGTAACCTCTACCCAGATCAAGGGAGTACTTTATAGCATTTGTGGTAAATGCTTTTGCATGTTTAACCGAGTCATATAGATTTTCCCCCAATGCAAGACCGGCACATATTGCTGAGGAGAATGTGCAGCCGGTACCGTGTGTGTTCTTTGTTTCTATTCTTTTATGATTAAACTCATAAAATTCCGCTCCGTCATAAAGGATATCTACGGCATTCTTCTTATCTACGAGATGCCCTCCTTTGATTATTACATTGCCGCAGCCGAATCCGAGTATTTTTTCAGCTGCTTTTCTCATATCATCTGTATTGTCAATTTTCATATTTGCCAGGATTTCTGCTTCCTCAATATTCGGTGTAACAACATAAGAGATTGGGACCAGCCTGTCAACGAGTGCAGAAACAGCATCTTCCCTTAAAAGTCTGCTACCGGATTTGGAAACCATAACCGTATCTAGAACAGCTTTTTTTATACTGAAGTGTTCAAGCTTTCTTGATACACATGCTATTATTTCACTGTTTGAAAGCATACCGATCTTCACAGCATCACATCCGATATCTTCCATCACAGCATCGATCTGGTCTTCAATTATCTCCACGGGCAAATCGTATATGGATTTTACACCTACAGTGTTCTGAGCTGTAACCGATGTAATCACTGAAAGACCATAAACCTTAAAGGCTGTAAATGTTTTTATATCAGCCTGAATTCCTGCGCCTCCTCCCGAATCGGAACCTGCGATCGCAAGTGCTCTTGGTATGATCATAACAGTAAGATTTTACAAATCATCTTCACATTTTACAAACATCATCAAGTCGCATATAATTTAGGATTTCAGAATAAAGTCATATCAGGAGATTCTTATAATGAGTGAAAATACTGAAGTATTCAAACCCGAACTATTCACAACCGATGAAAAAGGAAGAGTAAGACTGATAGCAGGATACTCCAAAGAAGCTGATCACTACACTTTTCCGAAATATCTTGCTGATCCAGTAAGTTTTTCAGATGATGTAGAGGAAAAACTTCTCAGTCCTACAGGAATTCTGCATTCTTACACTATCGTGAGAAGAAGTATGCCTGAATTCCCGGTACCATATGCACTCGCTCTTGTAGACTTCCCGGAAAAAGTAAGGGTTATGGCCCAGATTGAAACCGATGATTTCGATTCCCTCAAGATCGGTGAAGAAATGGCCCTGACAACGGGACGCGTCAAGCTCACAAATGATGGTAAAGATGTAATTTCCTATAAATTCGTTCCTGTAAGAGAGCTTAAAAAATAGATATGAACCGGATCTCCGGGAACAAATTATCAGAAGGCCCTTTATTTAAGCTGGAATTTCCCGTTTTTTTTATACATTATTTAAATTAATATTCTTTATATTGGTTTTTGGGTTGTTTCCGGGAATATGTTCCGAACTTGATAAGAGTTGGAATATGAAAACAGTTATCATACTATCAATACTTTTTTTTACATCATCTTTAATAACGGGTCTTTCATCATACGCTAAAGCTGTAAATATAAGTTATCAGGATGCACAACAGTTATCGGAAAGCAACCACGATGTCTGGCTGTTAAGCACGATCACCGGTTCAGGAACCAAAGCAATTCTAAAGAACCTCGTTACACAGGTAGTAGAGTCTTATACAGAAAATCTGGGTATTGATCTTATCACCGATGAGAAAGTAAAGCTGGTCAAAGTATATCCATGTCTGGTGGTAATTCAGGCAGGTTCAGCTTACGAGAAGATTACATGTGAAGGATCAAAACTGAACAGTCAGCATTTCCGGACGGAAGCATTATGGGAGTACAGTATTGAAGGACCCAAGAAAAGTTTTTCGCAGAACAAATTTGACACTACATTCGATCATGAGATATTAAATGCCTGTTCCAGACATGGGGTGGATCCTCACCTTGTTAAAGCCATAATAAAAGCAGAATCCAATTTTAATCCCAGAGCCGTCTCACCAAAAAATGCAAGAGGTCTGATGCAGATCATCCCGGCAACCGCGAAAAGTTATGGTGTCAGGAATTCGTTTGATCCGAGCTCCAATATAAATGGGGGGGTAAAAATTCTTAAGGATCTAATTGATTATTTTAAAGATATCAAGCTTGCCGTAGCAGCATATAACGCAGGTAAGAATGCTGTGATAAAATATAATAACAATGTACCGCCTTACCCGGAGACAAGACAGTATGTAAAAAAAGTGATGGACTATTACCATGTCCTCAAGGGAACCAGTGTTAATTAAGAACCAGTTCCTTAAAGGCTAAACCGGAATAAACGGCCTCCATGGCATTTTTAAAGTCTAAATTTTCCAGAAAATTTATAGCTGTTATTATTGCATTAATAATAGCCGTTCTTTTAACTTTATTTCTCTTTATAAGAGTTTATATACCCAGTGAAATCAAAAAACTCATACTGGATTTCTCTGAACAGAACAATATTGCCCTTTCGGTTAATAGCATCAGTTACAATCCGTTTTACGGATTCACAGGTGAGCAGATCGAAATTTCCGGGCTGCCTAAAAAGGGAGTATCAAACTTAAAAGTAAAAAATATCGTGGTAAGTCCGAGCCTGTTCCGGTCATACATTACCGGCAAACTGGTAATAAATGATATTGCAATCAGGGGTGCAGACCTGAAACTTTCAAAGGATATCCTTGAATACTCTCCGGGAAAAGAGGAAAAGAAGCCCACCGGTACTGAAACTAGTGAACAAATGGTAAAAATCAACAACATTTCAATAGAGGATCTCGGTATCAGCTATGAAAACAGTTATTCAATCATGGTGAACAAGATGAAAGCATCTTTAAAAAATGAAGATGATAACAATACCGGGATTAAAATAAAAGGAGTTATAAACGACAAGATAATGCTAAGTGGTAGTATTAAAACTAATAATATAAATAAAAAAGGGGAAGTTAAGGCTCAAATACAGGGTTTAAATGAAGGGGGGTATTTCGGTATTGTAAGAGCACCCTACCCTATATCCTTATCCATCGAATCGGATTTCGAATACGGAGAATCAAAATCACTTAGTGCACTCTTGCAACTTAACCAGACGAAAAAACCTTCAAAAACAAAAATTGCATTCTTTAAACTGAAAACAGATTACAATAAAAGCAATGATAAATTAAATATTAGTTATTTTAACACCTCGAGCAGTTTACTTTCTCTTTCCGGAGAAGGTGAAATAAAAGATATAAGCAGTAACCCTGATTTATTGATCAAAGCAAAATTAAAATTCGGAGATCTGTCAGAATTTAGAAACTGGATACAATCATTCAGAGACATTGATATCTCAGGTTCAGTCTTTTCGGATAACCTTATAATCGAATCTTCACCAGATACCAGATCCCCAATGCTTAAGGGATTGTTCGAGGCCCGAAATATTAATTATACGGACAGAGAAAACAATTCTTTAAAAGGGTTAACAGGTACATTCAAGCTTACAGCTGATCTTAAAAGCAGGCAAATTACCGCAGAAAGCGAACAGGGAAAAGCTTTTAAAGCAGATTATGCGGGTACCAAAGAACTCGCATTGAGAAATATAACAGGGGAATTGAAAGCAGCTGCTACAAAAGGGGATTATCAATTAAAACTTTATAATATTAATGCGGGTCTGCTGGATGGGATAATAAATGGTGACTTAAATTACCATAACTCTCAGCACAGGTTTAATATAACTTCCGATATTGAAGGCAGAAATATAAACCTCTACCCTTTACGCAAGATCATAGATTTACCAGTTTGCGGCAATTTAAAGAGATTGAGTGCATCAATAAAGGCAGATAATGAAGATATTGAATCCGATATCATATTAACTGTTAACAGCCTGAATTACGGGGATGAAGATAACAGGTTGTCCTTATCCGAACTCAGAGCAGTATCACCGCTTAAACTCGAAATCGATAATTACACAGCCCCCGACATGAAAGTTAGCATGAACGGGAACAAACTCGATATCTCCGGTATCACATACGCGGGAATTGAATCCGGAACTTCGGTAGTATCAGAATTTGAATTGAATTACAACAATTCATCGGCATGGGATATGAGGATCCGGGGTAAAGGGAACAATTTAAAATACAACGCTTTTGAAGCATCTCTCTCCGATTACTATCTTGACCTGGATATAGATAATAAGGAAGAAATGGTTCTTTCCGGGAAACTCAAAGGGATGCATGGTTATTATCAGCAAACCCAAATGACTAATATCAGTACTGCTTTTGTGTACCGTAATAACTCAGTGAAACTCTCGGACCTCTCACTTGAACTCCCTGATTACGGATCTATTGATGAAGCACGGGCTAACATTAAATTCCCTGAAAATAATTCAAAGAATTATGAGATCAGTTTGTCGGACGGAGGGTTGAACTTATTTAACAACTCAGTTTCATTAAAAAAAATAAAAGGAAACATCGATTTATTTACCGGTGATAAAATCAAGGTTAGAGGTGGTTTCAGGGCCAATAATCTGAATGCCTACGGTATCCAAATGAACGATACACATCTGAATTTCAGCTATACAGACGATCTGTTAAAAGTGGATGAGCTGGTAACTAAAATATACAATGGAAATCTAAAATGCACTGCATCGATAGAACTCGGAAAAGAGCCCGAGGATTTCAGTCTTGGCATTTCATATAAGAACGCTTCCGATCTGATGGGGTTTGATTTTCTTGACCTCGGGAAGATGTCACTTTCGCTTGAAGGAAGTATAAAAGATAAGAAAATACAGAATGCAGACGGTAATATATCATTTAAGAACCTGTTGATACACCGAAATGACAACAAATCTGAAATACAGGCAGACGCCGATATAAAAATTAAAGGTGGAACAATATTAATAGAAAATGGTTTTATAAATAACGGAGGGAAAGATCCGATAAAGGTAAACGGTAAAATTCACGATCTTTTCAGTGAAAACCGGGGGTCAGGTTTTGATATCCCACCTGTAAGTCTCTTTACTATAAGCAGCATGATCTCGCCGTTATTACCTACAGATATTGCAGCCGGCGAATTTAAGGGGAGTGTCTCCCTTTCATTGGAAACATATAACCTTTTCGAAAAGCTCAGCAACTGGAAAGGAAAACTAACGATAAGGAACGCGGGTTACAGAGGTGAGATTTCTAAAACCCGTTTTGAAGTCGGGGGGATAGAGGGTGTTATAACACTTAAAGATAAAACAGTTTTCAAGAATAAGCTCGCGGATATCATGGGCAATGACCTGGTCATAACGAAGGATACTTATAAAAAATACATAAAGCAGTTCACAGAATCTGACATCAGAAAGAATGGTGATTATCTCAGGATAAAACGACTACAGTACGGATTTTTAACGATGGGGAATTTAAGCTCTGTTTTTGAAATTGATAAAGAGAAGATAAATCTTTTGTATTTTAAATCCGAACTTTACGGAGGTCATATCTACAGCAGCGGAGTATTGAGATTCGCAGGTAATGAAAGTTATAATGTATCTTTACTCGTAGATGATCTTAGCCTAAGACAGATAACAGACAGTCTTCCTTCAATGCAGAACTACATATCAGGAATAGTTTATGGTTTGTTATGGTTTTCTGTCGGTGACAGTTACTGGAGTATAAACGGCCCTTTTACATTATGGGCAAAGGACTCGCAAGACGAAAAAAGATCTATCGGAAGAGCATTACTTGAACAGCTGGGTGCAAAGAGCAGGTTCTTTACAAAGTCATCGAGAAGGTATGATAAGGGCATTATTTCGGGTTATATTAATGAGGGATTAATGACTTTTAAAAATTTTGAAATTTCCAACAGTTTTCTTGGATACCAGGATCTGATGATACACGTGGATTCCAGGATGAACTCAATATCTGTTAAACATCTTCTATCCGTAATCAGGGAGCTGGCCAGAAGGGCAGGGAAGGGAGAAATACAAATAGATATTGAAAAGAAAAAGAAGTAAAGGAGAAAAAAATATGCGATATTATTCTTTATCATTTAAATCCATATTTACAGCATTAATATCATTTTATCTAGCATCATGTGCAACAATAACGGTAAACGTTTACTTCCCCGCTGAAGAAGTACGCCAAGCATATACAAATCTGGAAGAAGAGTTCCTAATCGACAAAGAAAAACCCTCGCAGGACGTCCAGGATAATAAGAAGGACAAACCGACAGCCAACGGCAATCAGGGTTCAAGAGTTATCTATCCTGAAAAACCGGTAATAAAGATAACAAAAGTTGTCCCGCTCACGCAGAAACTCGACCTAGACATTGTCGATCTGGCCCGCGCGGGTGAAGATATAACACAGCAGATAGAAAGTGAGATAAAGAAGTTCCCGGATGTTATCCAGGCATTTAAAAGCAGAGCATCAAGACAGTCCGCCGTTAACGAGCTTCTTAATACCGGGAAAGCCGGTGAAGGGAATGATGGTATGCTGGTCACAAGGGATACTCTTTCCAGCTCAGAGAAGAATGTACTGGATGCCGAAAACAGAGATAGAAAAACAATAATCCAGGGAATGGCAAAAGCTATAATTAAAATAAACAATATTGAAACCTCTTCCCAGAATATTAGCAAAGTTTATCCCGAAGCGGCCGAGCAGTTTGCTACATCGAGAAGGAGTGTAGCGAAATCAGGATGGAAAGTTCAACTTCCTAACGGACAGTGGGCAACAAAAAAATAGAACTTGCCAGGGAGGCTGCAGTATACAAAAGCGGTCTCCCGAACTTGAAGTATTGTATTTAATCAATCAGGCTGATTTCTCTTCCGATACCTTTCTTTCTTCAACTACCTTTTTTGTAAGATGTGACGGCAGTTCCTCATAGTGAGAAAATTCCATATTGAAACTACCTCTTCCGTGCGTGAGTGATCTGAGTTCAGGCGCATAGGATAGAACTTCCGACATCGGAACGAATGCATTAATCCTGTGACCTGCTGCAGATGAATCAACACCCGAAACCTTCCCGCGTCTGGAGTTCAGATCGCCTATGACGTCACCCATACAATCATCGGGAATATAAATACTCATACTCATGATTGGTTCAAGCAGTGTTGGTCCGGCATTTTCCATTGCCTTTTTAAATCCCTGTGAAGCTGCTATCTGGTAAGCGATATCAGAGGAATCCACCTTGTGGTGTTTACCGTCGAATAAAATAACCTTGACACCGGTAACCGGATATCCGGCAAGTACGCCGTGCTTCATTGCTTCAAGCACTCCCTTCTCCACAGAAGGGATGAAATTCTTGGGGATCACACCACCCACTATATTATCTTCAAACTGGAAATCTTTCCCTGCAACCGGTTCCAGTCTGATTGAAGCAACTCCGTATTGGCCCCTGCCACCTGTCTGTTTTACATACTTGCCTTCGGCTTCAGCAACGCTGGTGACAGTTTCCCGGTATGGGACATGTGGTGTTTTCAGATCGACATTTACTCCGTAGGTATGATTCAACTTGTCAACTACTACTTCAATATGAGTCTGACCTGTACCGGAGATCAAGAAGTCCCCGGTCTCCTGATCCCTTCTGAATTCAATTGTAGGGTCTTCCTCGATGATTTTAGCAAGAGAGGTTGAAAGTTTGTCCTCATCCGACCTTGTTTTTGGTTCAATAGCAAATGAGATGACAGGCTGCGGAACATTTACAGGTTGAATTACGCACGGGTCAGAAGTATCACTAAGGGTACATCCTGTGTGCAGGTCCTTTAATTTGTTCAGTGCGATGATATCACCTGCACAGGCCTTATCCACTATTTCCTCTTTTTTTCCGATTATCCTGGATATATGACCGAGTTTTATCTTCGAATGATTGTAAGAATTGTTAAGAGTGATTTCAGGTGTAATTGTCCCGGAAATTACCTTGGCTATACTTATCTTCCCGGCAAAAGGATCGGAAATTGTTTTAAAGACATACATAGCTGCGGAAGAATCATCTTTCGGCTCTCTTTTAACCTCTTTTCCGTTCATATCAACACAATCCACAGGTCTGCTGCGCTGCACAGAGGGCAGATAAAAGTTTATAGCATCCATCAGCGAATGAAGACCGATCAAAGTTGAAGCGGATCCGACAAGCAAGGGGCATATGTCACCATTCATTATGGCCTGTCTGAGGTCCTTCAAAACTTTTTCATTATCGATTTTTTCTCCCTGCAGGTATTTTTCAAGTAGTTCATCGTCGAGCATCGCTACAGATTCAACCATAATCTCTCTGTAGTTGCCTGCATATTCCATAAGATCACCCGGGATATCAACAACTTCGAAGTTTGTGCCTTCGGAATATATCAGAGCTTTCATCTGAACAAGATCTATCACACCTCTGAAATCCTGCTCCTGCCCTATGGGGATAGTAAGTGGTACGGGCTTAATTCCGATAATTTTCTGTAACTCGGCATATGAATTTTCAAAGTTCGCATACTGCTTGTCCATATCGTTCATAAAAATCATTCTTGTAACGTTCGCATTGCCGGACATATCCCAGAACCTCTTGACCTTGTCTATCGAATCCGGCACAGCACTTATCACTACAATAGCACTGTCAGAAACCCTGAGGGCGCATTGTGTCTCGTACATGAAATTTGCAAAACCGGGAGTATCAAGGATATTGACCAGATAACTTTTGTACTCATAAAATGATATGTGGGAATTTATTGACATGTGACGTTCTTTTTCTTCCTGGAGATAATCCAGCTGTGAGGATCCTGATTCCACGCTGCCAAGCTTATCCGTTACTCCACTTATGAAAAGAAGTCCCTCGTCGAGGGTGGTCTTGCCGGCACCGTGAGGTCCGATTATAGCGATATCTCTTACCTTGTGTCTGGGAATTTCAGCCATTCTGCACACCTCACCATTTTGATATTCTACAACCATTATAGAACTTTTGATAATGGTTTGTAAATCGGTTTTATCATCATTAACCAGAACAAAATTACCGATATTGGTATGCGGTTAATATCACGTTTACATATTTTATAGTCTCTTCAATAAACAAAGAACATTAGACATGTCAGTGACATATTTGATCCCGATCAAGAGCTATTAGACGATTTCGCTAATCTGTATTCTGGGTTTCAGATCGGTGTATTTTGCAACATCCGAAGCGAGTTCCTCTCTGACCTGTCCGAATGCGCTCTGGAATTTTTCGAAAGTCTCAAATACCATGTGGGCAATAAACAGGTAAGGAGCCGGGTCTCCTCCGCCTCCCGAAAGCCCCCTGTCCACCTCAACACTAATCATTCCCAGGGGTTCGAGTTTTTTCCTTACTAACGGCAAGTGATTGTTGAAAAAATAATCTTCGTCAAATTTCTTTCCTTCTTTCTGCTCATACATAACAGAAACTCTTACCATCTTCATCCTCCTGAAAAATGGAATTCTGATGAAATAATAACACAGCTTATCGTTAATTATTAATTGTTTAATTCAAAAAACAATAAGGTATGGTAATAAATAATGAAAACAGCGTCTCCGCTAATTTTTGCACTATCACTTTTTTTTGTGGCATCCTGCGCGAGACCCCCCTCGAAACTACCACCTGAAATCCCTGGACAGGATGCGTTTAAAATTTCAGAACCTCCAGCGATTGTCCACGATGATCTCGGTCTGGAAAGCCTGGCTGAAGCACTTGCTGAGAATATAAAAAGACTTGGCGAAACAGATAATAAATTCCTGCAGTTCGGACCCCGAACGGTGTTGAAAAAAAATTATGTGATCTCACTTCAGTATCTGGCAGATAAGATCGATTCAGGACTTCCTGAAAAAGATATTAATAAGATAATTACTGACAATTTCCAATTTTATGAGGTAAGAAAAAAGAATAAACAGGGTGATGTATTTATAACTTCCTATTTTGAGCCGGTAATAGAAGGTTCAAGGGAAAAAACAGCTACGTATTCGCAACCTTTATACAGGGTACCTGATAACCTGGTGAATATTGACCTCGGCAAATTCGTTAATGAATTTGAGCGTCTTTCAGCGCTGAAAGACGAAAACCGATCAGATAATATGAGGCTTTACGGACGTCTTGTTAAAACCGGCTGGGGAAGCGGTTACAAAGTTATCCCGTATTACACCCGGGAAGAGATAGACAGTTCAAAAGCCCTCGCTCACAAAGGCCTTGAACTTGCATGGGTGGATCCAATAGATGCATTCTTTTTACATATCCAGGGTTCGGGAACTGTAAAATTCAGAGACGGAAGAAAACTCAGATTAGGTTATGCTTCTCAGAACGGCCGGCCTTATTACGCAATTGGCGGGTACCTCAAAGATTTTATACCTGAAGATGAAATCAGTATGCAGTCCATTGAAAAATATCTTCGCAGTATTCCGGATATAGACATGAAGAACATACTTTACAAGAACCCGAGCTACATATTTTTTACTATTCTTAAAGGCAAACCTGTTACAAGTTTTGGTACCGAAGTGGTTGCAGGAAGGACAATAGCTACTGACAGAAGATATTACCCCAAGGGTGCTCTTGCATATATGGAGTTCAAGGTCCCCGTATTCGATAATAACGGATCATCAAAACCCGCAAGGTGGGAACCTACATCGAGATTTGTTCTTGATCAGGACACTGGAGGTGCGATAAATGGTCCGCACCGTGTAGATCTCTACTGGGGAAGCGGTGATGATGCGGGAAGACATGCAGGAGTAATGAAAGAATGGGGGAAACTTTACTATCTTGTTCCAAAGCAGGATTTTATCGTAAATATATCGAACGGAGAAATTCCGGATCCCGGAACAGAAAATTCAACTGACACCCGATAATTGCCGAATCCGGATATAAACTTTTCTATAAAACCCGGATCACAAAAGATTCTTTTTTTCAGCATCCCGTCTCAATTGATCCCTGAATTTGGGGTGAGCAAGGTTTATTAACGCCTTAACCCTTTCCCTGATGCTTTTACCATGAAGATTTGTAACACCATACTCAGTAACAACCCATCTCACATCACCCCTACTTGTAACAACACCAGCCCCTTCATCAAGATGAACAACTATCCTGGATACTGTTTCATCCCTTGCGGTCGAGGGCATAGCTATGATCGGCATGCCTCTTTTCGACCTGGAAGATCCTCTTATGAAATCAACCTGTCCTCCTATGCCGCTATAAATATCATATCCCATTGAATCCGAACAAACCTGACCGGTAAGGTCGATCTGTATAGCAGAATTTATTGCAACCATATAATCATTCTGACTGATTACATGGGGATCGTTTACATAATCCGATGGATGGAACTCAAACAGAGGATTATTATCTACGTATTCGTATAGCTTTTTACTACCCAGAACGAAGCTTGTAATGCTTTTTCCGCGGTTAATGCTTTTTTTCTCATTATTTATAACCCCTTGCTCAACAAGTTCCATAACCCCGTCGGAAAACATCTCTGTATGAATACCAAGGTCCCTGCTGTCTTTCAGATGGTGAAGAACAGCATCCGGTATCGCACCAATACCCATTTGAAGAGTTGATCCGTTCACTATAAGGGAAGCCGTATTCTCACCGATTTTCATAGTCTGTTCATTCATTCTTACTCTCGGAAGTTCAATTATTTCGTCATTGCAGCTAACGAAACAATCAATCTTGTTAACATGTATAAAGCTGTCGCCCAGAGTTCTTGGCATTTTTTCATTTACCTGTGCAATAATGTATTTGCAATTTTCAACGGCAGCCTTAGTGCATTCAACACCGACTCCGAGGCTACAATAACCGTGACCGTCTGGTGGTGAAACATGTATGAGAGATACATCAACAGGCATCTCGCCGGAAATGAACAGGTCCGGTATCTCTGAAAGGAATATCGGGACATAATCCGCCCTGCCGTCATTTATTGCATCTCTGACATTCGCTCCGGCGAAAACTGCCCGGTGTCTGAAGCGGGACTCCATACCTTTTTTTACATATCCCGCAGAACCGAGAGTGAGTAAATGGATTATCTCAATTCCTTCAAGCCCGTCGGAATTATCGACCATGGCGTTTATAAGCTTTTCAGGTTCAGCAGAACCTGGATGTATATATACCCTCATGCCGCTCCCGATACGAACAACTGCCTCTTCAGCCTCAACATGTCTTTCTCTGTATCTTCTTATCCAGTTCATTGGTAAAATAACACCCCCTTTTGATCAGATTTATCCTGGATTCTTCGAGTTTATATATTAAATACCTGTCCGGTATAACCAAAATATATTTCTGAAAAACGGGATAATTCCTCCATTCTGTAAACGTTAGATATATCTAACGTTATTCCGAATAATTTGGACGTTCAAGCTTTATGAAAAATATACTTTAATACTTATTCTATTTAGCTTACTTTATGTTAATGAATCTGTATGCAAACCGTTTGAAGATCAACGAAAAAGCAATACTGATTATAAGTTTTTTACATTATTTGAAAGTTCGCCGAATACTAATCTGGACAGTGGCGGTGATTTCAGTTTCTACAGGACCGGAGCAGGTTTATACGTTGAAAATATTTTGAATAAAGGAACAATCGTTGGCGTAGGTATAGATTATTTACATGATTCGTTTAATTTTGACGATAATAACGTACTGGCGGGGCAAGACCCGTGGAGTCATATCAACAGAATTAATATCACCGCGAGACTAAGCCATAATCTGAACGATAAATGGACCTTCATTATCTCTCCCGGAATTAACTTTTCAGGTGAATCCGGTTCGACTTTCGGAGAAAGCCTAACCTACAGAGGGATAGCAGGATTAACATATAAAATAAACGAAGAACTACTTGTCGGATCCGGCATTATTGCCACAACCCGTCTCGAGGAAGATTTTATAGCTTTTCCAGGACTCATTATTAACTGGAAAATAAACGACAATACAATCCTCTCATCAATAATCACCGGAATTAGACCGGAACTCGGACCGGTCTTGAGTATTAATCATTTTTTCAATAGGAAACTCAGCGGTTCCTTTAGCATAAGTTACGAGTTCAGTCGTTTCAGACTAGATGATGAAGGTATATCACCAGATGGTATAGGAGATGTTATAGCATTACCCGTCTGGATTTCACTCGGATATTATTTATCAAAATCTTTAAAATTCGAGGTATATACAGGAACCGCATTCCTTGGAGAAACGGAACTGGAAAACGACAAAGGGAGCAGGGTCGGGAAGGATAATTTTGGTCCGATGTTCTTCTTAGGGGCCGGAGTAAGAATCTCTTTGTAAAAACAGTAATGAATTGTAGTTATTCGTATCCGTAAACAGAAATAATAATCTTATGATGTCTAAAAAAAACAATAAGATATATACGGATTTTTCAGCTCGGTCTAAGCATTTAATAAATTAATATCCATACTACAAGAATTTGTGAACAAAATTATTTTCAATTACAACGAATTAGGAATCAAAATAATCAGGATCTCATTAATATGACTGCTTAAACCCAGCTCTCGATTATCTGTAATGGCACCTTAGTTGCAGAAAACTTTATTAAAGATGTAAAAATGACTCAAAGCAGGTGAAAGATGAAAATACTCCTTTTTATAATTTTTGCAGCTGTAGCAGGTGCAACGGTCAGGATAATTTTTCTTGAGATAATTAACCGACTCCGTTCAACACATATAGACCTTATAAAAGCGATCGGAACATTGTATCGCGGATCTTTTGAACACGTTATGCTAAAGGGAATCTCCGCCCACTACATAGGAGGATTGATCGACACGATCTTTTATCTGATACTAATCAGCGTTTTTAATCCCGGTAGTATACTTATTTCTGCATTATATGGTGGCCTGATAGGACTTTACAACGGTTATGCGGTTGGTTTCTCACTGATTGCACTGGTTTCCGAACACCACCCATTAGAGGAATTCAGGAAATATGGTCATGAAGCTGTTATATATTACTGGGCAGGACAGGTGTTGTTCGGGATTACGGTTGGGGCGGTTATCGGTCTGGAAAAAGTAGCCGCATTCTAGAAAATCTAATTATTAATATTTCTGGTTTAAATTCTGGATAAATTGTTCGAATATCGTACAGATTGACATGTTTATATAAATTTTGAACTTATATTCTCCTTACTCAGGACAGTTATGACTAGCCTATTCTTTGCAGCAATGAATAACATTATACAGTTAAGTTTATTTTAAATTATCTATAAATAAAGTATCGTTATACGCGTATTGTAAACTATTTTGATTGCACGATTACTTAAAAACAAAATTTAAAAAAGGTAATGAAATATGAGCAAAACACCGAAATATGTTCGCTGGTTTAAAGAGATAAAGATCGAAGACATTCCATACGTGGGTGGAAAGAATGCTTCACTCGGAGAAATTTACAGGGAATTGACTCCGGAAGGTATTGAAGTTCCCAACGGATTTGCCATCACTGCAGATGGCTACAGGCACGTTCTGAAATCTGCAGATATAGTTGACGAGCTGAGAGAGACACTGAAAGGACTTGACACTTCCGATTACGAAGACCTTGCCAGAAGGGGTAAGAAATGCAGAGAGATTGTTCTTGACGCAGGATTACCAGATGACCTCTGGGAAGAAATAAAGGAAGCTTATGATGAACTTTGCGATGAATACGGTGAAAATGCGGATGTGGCGGTCAGAAGTTCTGCCACAGCTGAAGATCTTCCTACCGCGTCATTTGCCGGGCAGCAGGAATCCTTTCTAAACATAAGTGGTTACCCATCACTCAGGGAAGCCTGCATTAAGTGCTTTGCCTCACTGTTTACCGACAGAGCCATATCCTATCGGACCCAGAGGGGATTCGATCATTTTGACGTCGCACTTTCGATAGCAGTACAAAAGATGGTAAGGTCCGATCTGGCAAGTAGCGGAGTAATTTTTACACTTGACACAGAAACTGGTTTCCGTGATGTGGTATTCATTACCGGATCCTACGGACTGGGAGAAAACATAGTACAGGGGGTAGTCAACCCGGACGAATTTTATGTATTCAAACCACCTTTAAAAGAAGGATACAAACCGCTTATAAGAAAAAAGCTCGGCCAGAAACAAATGAAGATGGTTTATGGCACCGGAACATCAAAGATACTCACAAGAAATGTTAAGGTGCCGCTTTCAGAAAGAAAAAGATACTGCATAACCGATGAAGATGCTCTCACTCTTGCACGCTACTCTGTAGCCATTGAAGAGCATTACTCCAAAAAAAGAGGAATGCCCCAGCCTATGGATATTGAATGGGCAAAAGACGGAAAGACGGGGAGACTCTACATACTTCAGGCAAGACCCGAAACTGTGCAATCACAAAGAGATATAGATTATCTGGAAACCTATCATTTAAGAGAAGAGGGTGAGCCTATAGTCACGGGGAAGAGCGTTGGTGAAAAGATCGGTGCAGGTAAGGCAAGAATAGTTGAGAGTGTTAAGGAACTGAAGAATTTCAAACCGGGCGAGGTACTTGTAACCGAGAATACAAGCCCCGACTGGGAACCTGTAATGAAGACTGCTGCAGCAATTGTAACAAACAGCGGTGGAAGAACATGCCATGCTGCCATAGTCAGTCGTGAGCTTGGAATTCCGGCAATAGTCGGAACAGACAACGCTACGGAAAAAATAGCGGAAGGGACAGAAGTTACAATAGATTGCTCCTCGGGAGATGAAGGTATCGTATATGAAGGAATTCTTTCATACGATGTAGACAGGGTAAGCCTTAAAGACGTAAAAAAGACCAAAACAAAGATAATGATTAACCTGGGCAACCCCGATATCGCATTTTCTACATCAATGATCCCTAACAGGGGTGTGGGCCTGGCCAGGATGGAGTTTATAATATCAAGCTTTATAAAAGTTCATCCAATGGCACTTGTTCGGTTCGACAAGGTAAAAGACAGCGGTGTCAGGGAAGAAATTGAACAACTAACAAGGGGCTACGAGGACAAAAAAGACTATTTCGTAAACAAGTTGTCTGAAGGTGTCGGTACAATAGCAGCTGCTTTTTATCCGAAACCTGTTGTAGTTCGTATGAGCGACTTTAAAACAAATGAATATGAAAGTCTTATAGGCGGCAGCAGTTTCGAACCAAAGGAAGAAAACCCGATGATGGGGTTCAGAGGTGCTTCCAGATATTATAACGATCGTTATAGAGAAGGTTTTGCACTGGAATGCAGGGCAATGAAGATGGTAAGGGACGAGATGGGCCTTACGAACCTTGTAATAATGATCCCGTTCTGCAGAAGGGTCGACGAGGCAAAAAAAGTTCTGAAAGAAATGGAAAAAAACGGTCTGAAGAGAGGCAAGAACGGGTTGAAAGTTTTCATGATGTGTGAAATACCGAATAACGTTATTCTAATAGATGAATTTAGCAAACTGTTCGATGGAATTTCGATAGGTTCCAACGACCTCACACAATTTACACTAGGTGTCGACCGTGATTCCGAACTGGTTTCATATGACTTCGATGAAAGGGACCCTGGTGTAAAAAAGTTTATTTCGCAGGCAATACAGGGAGCAAAGAGGAACGGCATATATTCCGGTCTCTGCGGACAGGCCCCCAGTGATTATCCGGAGATTGCAGAATTTCTTGTTCGTGAAGGCATAGACTCGATGTCGCTCAACCCGGACTCGGTTATCAAAACAACTTTGATGGTATCAGAACTTGAAAATGAACTGGGGATAGAAATTGAACCTGAAAAAGCTGCAAATAAATAATT
>Ga0102952_1000037_pt1 | contig 91593 bp, 87 predicted proteins | sample SalPon2A_C_D1_MG_FD_78506 | JGI IMG/M metagenome (GOLD analysis project Ga0102952, IMG submission 78506) | Soil microbial communities from South San Francisco under conditions of wetland restoration - Salt Pond MetaG R2A_C_D1_MG | ecosystem: Environmental > Terrestrial > Soil > Wetlands | place... | reverse complement strand
GACCACCGTGATATCAAAACGGCTGCCCATCAATTTCAGGGTCCTGGTAAATGTCTGCTGTGCACGGAGACCCGTGACGGATAAAAATATGACTGTGAGCGCGTAGAGACGCTTTTTCAACGGGTCAGGATTTAAAAGATTCCAAAAGGCTGATATATTCCTGGGGTGTCATTTTTTTGTAGCTGGTCTTTCCCTTTACATTCCCATCGGCATCCAGGACAACGACCAGTGGAAAAATCCCGTTCTGGTTATAGCTTTCTGCCAGCCTGGCGTTGGCCTTTGCCTGGTCCGGGGGCAGCGCATTCTTCTTTTTCCTCGGAAAATCGGCCTTCAACATTACAAAATGGGCAGCCGCGTATTTCTTAAAGGTATCCGTACTCCATACTTCCCTGTCGAGTTTGATGCAGGGGGCGCACCAGTCCGATCCCTGGAAGACCAGGATAATGGGTTTATGGCCTTTGGTTGCCAGTTCCCTGGCTTTGGCAAAATCGGTTTGCCATTCCTGTGCAGCAAGGGGGGGGCCCCACAAAAGAAGGAGCAGGAGGCAGGGGAGAAGTTTTTTCATGGATCCTGTATAGTGTTGTAAGCTTGCATTCATGCTATGCATAATGCCTAACGGGTTATTTGGGGCGCTCGTATACACCATATGATAAAATTTTATTAAAATAATCCACATCCCGTATCCTGTATATATGGACGGGGTTATTTTTATATACCAGTTTCTTTTCAAATTGCATGCCATTTTTCTGTGCCACCCTTTGTGAGGGTACGTTTTTCGAATGGATGATGGAGATGAGCGAGCGGGCCCATCCTTTAGCAAAAGCCGCATCCCGGCAGGCCCTGGCGGCTTCGGTGGCATACCCGTTCAACCGGTGTGCCGGAAGGATGGAGTAGGCAACTTCCAGTTCTGAAGTTGCCACTACCTCCTGTATCAAAAGCCCGCAAACTCCTACCAACAGGCCGGTTTCCTTATTTAGCAAAGCCTGGAGTCCGCCTGTGCCATGGTGGTAACGTTCGAATGTCTTTTCGAAAAAATCTCGGCATGCCTGCCGGGGATCATCGGGCAGGCCTTCCCAGAAAACGATGCCGGACCGCTCCGTGAAGAAAGGCAGCCAGGAATCAAAATCCGAAGGCTTCAGGCTGCGGGATTGCAACCGCCTTGTCTCAATCGGCGGCAGGTAGCTCGGGGTGGGCGGCATGCTTTTATGCCCGGTGAGCGGGGAGCATTCAGTTTTTTTCATAGGCAATGCTGTCCCCGAGCTGAATTCCCCAGGTATTTACCAGGCTGGCGTTTATCTCCAGGACGTATTGCACCGGAACGCGGGACGACAGGCCGGTTTCATCGAAGGGCACCGCGTTGGCGCGGATATTCACGATCTTTTGTCCGCTATCGATATAAAGGATGTCCAGCGGGATCTTGGTATTTTTCATATAGAAGTAATGCATGGAGGATCTGGGAAATACGAAAAGCATTCCCTGGTGTTGTTCCATGGCATCCCGGTACATCAGCCCGGTCTCCGTTTCGTAGTCGTTATCGGCGATCTCTATATCCAGTTTTGAAACCAGGGAGTCGTTTCCAGGGTGGTAAATCGAAAGCGTTCCCTCCTTTTTGAAGGCTATGGGCGCCTTTTTGACCACTTTTGTGGGGTGATCCTTGCATGCGGTAAAAAAACACAACAGCAGTCCGACGAGGATGATCCTGCTCATAATCAATTTTTTTTGAACGCCTTTCTAACTTCCTGGCCTTCCCTGTTAAGCCCTGGCTTTGTGCCTTTTGAGCACAAAGTAAAGTCCCAGTGCGATAAAGGGCAGGCTTAACCACTGCCCGGTTGATAACAATCCCAGGGATTCTTCAAAGCCCCCCTGGCTTTTTTTCACGAATTCCACAAAAAAGCGGATGGTCCAGAGCAGGACCAGGAAAAGGCCGAAAAGAAATCCCGGGCGGGAGGCTTTGTCGGTTTTCCAGTAAAAATAATACAGCAGCAGGAATACGAAAATATAACATACCCCTTCATACAACTGGGCAGGGTGCCGGTAAGGGATCGCATTGAAATATTCGATATACTTCGGGTTGTTTGCCAGGGCATGGTATGCGGCATCCACGGTGCGTTCCTTGGTGATGGCGAGGGCCGCCGATGCGGGCATATCATCGGAATCACGGACAAAACGGGTGGCAAACAGGAAGGATTTATCCACGGCCTTGCCATTAATTTCCGAATTGAAAAAATTCCCCAGCCGCACAAAAAAGGCCCCAATGGCGACCGGGATCACCACGCGGTCCAGTACCCAGAGCATGTTCATGTCCTTGTATTTTCGGGTATACAAATAGATCCCGATGAGGATGCCAATGGCAGCCCCATGGCTTGCCAGGCCGGTAAAGCCGCTGAACTCATAGCCGTTTATAAACCCGAACAGTTTCCCGTCTGCACTTTCCCTTATGGGGAGAAGGATTTCGACCAGGTGGTCCTGATAGTAGGCCCAGTCATAGAAAAAAACATGCCCTAAGCGGGCACCCAGCATGGTGGCAATCACCGTGTATATGAATAGGGTATCGAGCTTTTCAAGGGATTTTTTCTCATTCTGGAAAATCCTTTTCATGAGGAACCAGCCGACAGCGAAAGCGACAATCCACAAGAGGTTGTAGTACTTGATCTGAAGGAAGCTGATTTTGAAGAGGGTGTCATCCGGATTCCAGGTAAATCCTAAAAAATACATACTGCCAATTTTAGAGCGACTAATATAGTTATTTAGGTGGAAGAAGAGGGTACCTTGTGGCGAGTATTCACCTGACAATACCCTTCTCTTTGCGGATTGCATCCGCCTGACATGCTGTTGGTTTCATGGATATGCCTTCGCAACTGTCAGTCTTCCAGCCCGGTATGTCCGGGGCGCTTTCATGTATTCCCCCAACTGCCAAAAACAGTAAATTCATCCTAGTCCGGCACCGGATCATAGCCCGATCCCCCCCAGGGGTTGCAACTGGCGATACGCCGGACTGCCAGCCAGCCTCCTTTAAACAACCCATGTTTTCTAAGTGCCTCCAGGGTATACTGGGAACAAGTGGGCGTATATCGGCAACTGCCTGGTAACAAAGGGGAAATCAGGTATTGATAGCCTTTTACCAGCAGAATAAAGGGAGCGATCAGGATCTTTTTCATGTGATTGCAATCAGCCGGAAATAGAGAAACTCGTGCCTTCCTTGCCGTCTTTCAACTGGATTCCCAGCTTGGCGAGTTCGTCCCGGATACGGTCAGAAGTCGCAAAATCCTTGTTCACCCGGGCATCGTTCCTCAATGCTATCAGCAATTCCACCACCCCCGGCAATTTGTTGTTGGAATCGGCATGGCCCGCCATTCTTGGCTCGAGCCCCAGCACATCAAATACGAAAGCACGCATGCTTTCCTCCAATAATTCCTTATCCTTTTTACTCAAAGACCCCTTCCGCTCCCGGATCAGGTTAATTTGTTTTACCGCTTCGAATAAGTGGGCGATAAGGACCGGGGTATTGAAGTCGTCATTCATGGCATCATAGCATTTCTGCTGCCAGGCCGGAATGTCAAAGTCCGACTTGCCTCCTGAAGGGGTTAACCATTCAATGGCCTCCATGGCTTCCATGAGCCGCAAATACCCCTTTTCCGAAGCCATCAGGGCCGACTCGCTGAGGTCGAGGATACTCGAATAATGAGCCTGCATCATAAAGAAACGGACGACAGCGGGGGCAAAAGGTTTGCTGAAAATTTTGTTCTCGCCGGTAAAGATTTCCCGGGGCAGCAGGTTGTTGCCCGTTGATTTGGCCATTTTCCGGCCATTCAGGGTCAGCATGTTGGCATGCAGCCAGTACTTTACCGGAGGTTCGCCATATCCGGCTTCCGCCTGGGCTATTTCGCATTCGTGATGGGGGAACTTCAGATCCATTCCGCCTCCATGTATGTCAAACTGTTTCCCGAGGTATTTGATACTCATGGCCGTACACTCCAGGTGCCAGCCGGGGAAACCTTCACCCCATGGCGAAGGCCAGCGCATGATATGCTGGGGTTCGGCCTGCTTCCACAAGGCGAAATCCTGTGGGTTTTTCTTTTCGTCCTGTGCGGTCAGTTCCCGGGTATTGGCGATCATATCCTCGAGTTTCCTCCCGCTTAGTTTGCCGTATTCGTGGGTCTTATTGAATTTAACCACATCAAAATACACCGAGCCATTCCGGACATAGGCAAACCCTTTCTCCAGGATCTGCTTGATGATCTCTATCTGTTCAATGATATGGCCGGTGGCTGTGGGTTCGATGCTTGGGGGGAGGATGTTGAACTGCTGCAGGATGTTGTGGAAATCAACTGTATACCGTTGTACCACTTCCATGGGCTCTATCTGTTCCAGCCTGGCTTTCTTGAGGATTTTGTCTTCCCCTTCCCCCGCATCGTCTTCCAAATGACCTGCATCGGTGATGTTACGGACATAGCGGACTTTGTATCCCAGGTGTTTCAAATACCTGAAGATCATGTCAAATGACATAAACGTGCGGCAATTGCCCAGGTGCACATTGCTGTAAACCGTTGGGCCGCAAACATACATCCCCACCTGCCCCTCGTGCAGGGGTTCGAAAACTTCTTTGGAACCGGAAAGAGAATTATGGATTTTAAGGGATTGGCTCTTGTGTAACTGCATGAGTGCTAAACGCCATTAAAGTTGGTGTCGAGGTTGATATAGTCCAGGAATTCCCTGCGAACGGACTCTTCCCTGAACTTTCCCCCGAATTCTGAAGTAACGGTACTGCTATCCACATCGCGGATCCCCCGGGAATTCACACATAAATGCTTGGCGTCGATGACGCAGGCTACATCTTCTGTCCCCAGGACGCGCTGCAATTCCTTTACGATCTGGATATTCATGCGTTCCTGTACCTGGGGGCGTTTGGCGAAATAATCGACGATGCGGTTCATTTTTGAAAGCCCCACGACGGTGCCCCGGGAAATATAGCCAATATGGGCCTTGCCCACTATGGGAAGCATATGGTGTTCGCAGGTGGAATATACGATGATGTTCTTCTCCACCAGCATCTCCCCATACTGGTATTTATTATTGAAAGTAGATGACTTTGGCTTGTGTTTGGGATTGAGTCCACTGAAAATTTCGTTGACATACATTTTGGCCACCCGATCCGGGGTTCCGCGCAGGCTGTCGTCATCGAGGTCGAGCCCCAGGGTAATAAGGATTTCTTTGATATTTTCACGGATCTTCTCAATTTTTTCCGCATCGCTTAGGGTGAAGGCATCTTTGCGGATAGGGGTTTCTTCGGAGGAAGAAATATGATCGTCCCCCATGGCGTCATGTTGCTCTTTCACAGTGCTGTCTATTTTCATAGGATGGTGCCCATTTCAAAAGGCAAAGATATACATAAAATGCCATTTAGTAGCCCGAATCCATGCATACACAACATAAATTAGTGTTAAGGATATCAGGGCAATATCTTTAGGTTAGGGATTATTCATGGCAGATTATGACGTGTAGGGGTTTACTTGTTTCCATCGTAACGATGTGGGTGACCCATACCCTCCAGGCACAGATTTCTCCGGATTGCCTGAATGCGATCCCAATCTGCAACGATACCCCGGTGAACGGAGGCACCCTGGGATACGGTTCTGATGATTTTAACGGGGCGGCCACCAGTGGCTGCCTGGAACAAACCACTACCGGAAGCATAGAATCCAATTCGGCCTGGTACCGCTTCAGGACGGGCGCTTCCGGCCAGCTTGGATTCGTTATCGGTTTTGACACCTCCGAGGACTGGGACTTCGCCCTGTATCAATCCGACGATTGTGGCAACCTCGGAGCCCCAGTTCGCTGTAACTTTTTTGACAACAGCGATCAGGAAGCCTATATGGGGGTGGGGGAGGACCCTACCGGGAATCCGTCTTCCGTGCTATTCGAAGCTTGGCTGCAGGTTAGCCCGGGGCAGGACTATTACCTGCTGATCAACAATTTCAGCAATACCAATTCCGGATTTTCCATACGGTTTACCGGGGAGATTTTCCAGACCAATCCATATGACGCCCTGGATTGTTCCATCATAAGCAACCTCCTGGGGCCGCCTGTTGCAGCCTGCGATAGTGAGAATGTGACCCTGGATGCCACAACCCCCAATGCGACGAGTTATTCCTGGTACCGGGATGATGGCAGCGGTTTCCAGGCCATAAGCGGCGCTTCCGGCCCTACCTATACGGTTCCCTCCTCTGCCTTTTACCGGGTGGAAGTGGTAACCCCTTCAGGTACGATCTACAGTGACGTACAAGTGGGATTTACCGCCAGCCCAACCACCTATCCTGTTGCCGATGAGGCCGTCTGTGCCTCCCAGGGTAGTTTCGACCTGGGGGGCAAGGATGCCGAGGCGCTGGGGGGGCAGGACCCCGGGGCGTATACGGTGAGCTACCACGCAAGCTTAGGCGATGCCCTGACCGGCGCCCATCCCATTCCCAAAAATTATCCACTGACTGCCGGCACACACACAATTTTTGTCCGGACGACTTCGGTGGCGAATGCGGACTGTTTTGACAGTTCCCGCAACTTTACTATTTCCGTTGGCGAACCTCCGGTGGTGGATTTCCCTACCGAAGTGGCCATATGTGACGACCAGACGGCTGTGACCATTGGGGATATGAGCCCGGACCCGAATTACCAGTATACCTGGAGCAACGGGGCACAAACCCCCACTATATCGGTCACCGGAGCCGGCTCTTACCCCGTAACTATATCCAACCTGCTCGGGGGCCCGGGCTGTACCACCACGGCTACCGTAACGGTCTCGGTTTCGCTTACCCCGGCTATCTCGGAAATTCTGATAGACGATCTCCGGCAAAACAATTCAGTGGAAGTTCATACGGATATTGCCGGAAGTTTCGAATTCCGTATAGATGATGGCCCCTTCCAGGATACCGGCCTTTTTACCCATGTCCCTGCCGGGATGCATACGGTTACGGTACAGGACCTCCTGGGATGTGGTAGCGTCACTGAATCACTGACCGTAGTGGGCTTTCCAAAATTCTTTACCCCGAACGGAGACGGCAACAACGATTTATGGCAAATAGAAGGGATCGAATTGCTCGATGACCCTCAGGTATTCATTTATGACCGTTTCGGGAAGTTGCTCGGGCAACTAAATGCCCAAAGCCCGGGCTGGGATGGTACTTTTCTGGGCCGCAACCTTCCGGCTTCGGACTATTGGTTCAAGCTAACATATACGGATAGTACCGGGCAACGGGCGGAAGCCCGGCACCTGGCCAACCACTTTTCACTAAAGCGCTGAAGGCGGGTCCGGAGTGGGGAAGCCGGTTCATCGATAATCAGCCTAAAAATCCATCCGGGATATACTAAATCCGGGGCCTTCGAGTTATAGTTATGACCAAAAAAACGATAGCCCTTCTTACATGCGGACTTTCCTTCGTATTCTATTCATTTCCGTTCTGGGCACATTCTCGGCAGTTGCCCAGAATTCCCCGGACTGCAGAAGTGCGATTCCCGTATGCGCAGACACCACTATTGTGGCCTTTGCGGATGGTAGCGGGGATATAGACGATTTTGATCCGGACGTCATCCGGCAAAGCGGGTGTTTGGAGAAAGGGAGTGTGAGTTCGGCCAATATTGAGAACAACACCTCCTGGTATGTATTCCGGGCCGGGACCGACGGCCGGATCGGGTTCGATATCGAGGCCCTCCCTTCTAACGGGACGACCGTCACAGCCGAATGGGATTTCGCACTTTACGGCCCCGATGTGGACTGTGCGAGTATCAGCAATGGCACGGCGCAACCCATTCGCTGCAACTATGAAGTCAACAACACGCGATTCACAGGGGTTGGGGAAAATCCCGAAAACGGGCAACAGGGGGAACCTCCGCTGACGGCCAACCAAAACACCTATGATGCGTGGATCGACGTTACAGCCGGCGAAATCTACTATTTGCTGATCAATAATTTCAATACCAACTTTGACGGAGATCCGGAACCTTATACCCTGACCTTTACCGGGACGTCCGTTGAGGCCGACCAGGATAACGCGCTGGATTGCACCCTGCGGGATGAGTTTTTAGGCCTGGATATCGTGGCCTGTGAAGGCGATCCCGATATCCTCCTCAGCGCGCTCCGTTCGCCTGCCGGCCCTAACATTGCCAGTGTGGTGTGGGAAGTGGATTATGAAGACGATGGCATCCGGGATGCCACCTTGCCGGGATCGGGCCCGTCTGGCGCGGAACTTACCGTATCCAGCCCGAATTCAGGGCGGTATTTTGTCACCATACAGACTACTCTGAATACCACCATAACCGATGATATCCTCATCACTTTCTACGGAACCCCGGTACTGGATCGGGTGGATGTACTCGACGACCTTTCAGATAGCAACAACATCGAAGTCTTTGTGCAGGGCAACGGGGATTACGAATATGCCATCAATGGGGGTGAATTTCAGGATTCTCCCGTCTTTATGGACGTTCCCCCGGGTGAGAATACGGTGGTGATCAACGATAAGAATGGCTGTGGAATTACCGATCCCATCCCGTTTCTGGTGGTGGGATACCCTAAATTCTTCACTCCCAACGGGGATGGTATCCACGATGCATGGAACGTACTGGGCATAGAAACGCTCATAGACCCAACCGTATTTATATTCGATCGGTACGGGAAACTGCTCAAACAACTGGACGCAAACACCATCGGCTGGGACGGCACGTTCAACGGGCGGCCTATGCCGTCCTCTGACTATTGGTTCCGCCTCGACTATTCAAGGGATGAAAGCGGGGTCATCGTGGCCAACAGCGTACGGACCCATTTTTCCCTGGTTCGGTAACGAAGGAGACGTCCCCGCCCTTAAGCTTTGGTTACGGTGTGGTTTCAACCACCCCGCCCGTCGACTCCACTCTTCGACTCCGCTCGGGAAGACAGTTCTGGATGACAGTTCAGGGTGACCTCCAGGATCACCTGTAAGAGTATCGCTAAAGTAAAAATTAAAAGAAATTAATACAATACCAACAAAACCTGTCATGTCGAGCGGAGTCGAGACACACAGGTTTAGATCTTAGACATTTCGGGGACGGAGGCTTTTATAGCTGCCAAAAGTTACGAGTCCCCCTCGTTTTTTATACTGAAGGTGCCTTTTACTCCCTAAATGAAAACGGGGGAAGCGGCATTATTAGGATAAGAATAAAACCTATAACCCCATTCGGGAATAATTCTAAACAAAATCTCCCCTTTAGGTAAGGGGGGTTATTCTGAAATGTTCTTTGACTAAAAATTCAGTGTGTAACTCAAAGTGACGTTTGTGTTGACGGCATTGATACGCGAAGGGGTATCAAAGCCGACATCGTACAGGTAGTTGAGTCGGTCCCTTTCAGAACGGCTGAATCCGAGGTCGAGGCGGCTGGCGCCAAAATTATACCCCAAGCCAGCGGAAAACCCGTTGAGATCGCCTATCGTCTGCCCGTCATTATAGGGACTTTGTTCAAAGCGATAGCCCCCGCGCAGGCTCACCTGGTCTATGCGGTATTCCCCGCCGACCCTGAAGGTTGAAACGCCGCCCAGGGCCCCGCTGATATAATTGTTCTCAGAAGAAAAAGACGGATCAGATTTGGGCCGGAGTTCGGCTTGCGACATATCCTGGTAGCTGTAGTCAAAACTCAGCAACCCGTCCTTGCCGAAAATAAGGGCCAGGCTGCCGGTATATTTTGAGGGCGTTTTGACGGTGTAGGCGTCATAGAGGTTCACGATATTGAAATCGATGAATCCAATGTCGCTATCTGCCAGGTCTGAATTGATCCGCTGGGAAGTATCATCCGTCAGCCGGTACCAGGTGGGCGACTGATAGCTGGCGCCCAGGCGGACACTCTCGTTTAACTTGGCGATGGCACCCAACCCAAATGAGAAGCCTGAACCCTCCGTACGCAACAGGTTGTCGAAAGAGGAGAACTGGATAGGGGATGCCGGATCATAGCCGTTTTCATCGAACAAGGTGGTTCTCTCATAGAGCACTGTGTGAAAGTTCAGGGAAGCTCCCAGGTAGAGATTATCCTGGTATTGGCCTGCTATGTTCGCTGTAAATTTACTGTTATAGCCATTGGTGCTTTCGAAGTAATCCTGGTTTACCGTATTGTACTGGCTGTTGGATACATACTGCGTATTGGCATCGTCTGAAGCGTCCACCGGGTCGATGATCCCGCCAAAATATCCCAGAAAGGCCTGCTGGGTCGCGAACCCGTAGCTGGATCCAATGTCCAGGTAGGCATTTTCTAAAAATTCACCGTCCTGCAAGAGGAGGTTTCCGAAAGGGACGCCATCGGCGATTCCCAAAAAATAAGTATCCAACCCCTGGTTGCTGCTTCCACGGACAGACAGTTCATTGTCTAAATTCCCAACCAGGTCGTAGTTGAATGCCAGGGAAAACCGCTTCCAGTCTGACTGTCCCCCGGTTTTGTTGAAAACAAATACCCCCCCCAGCTGATTGAGCTCCAGCGAATTCATGGTCCGGTTACTCAGGCTCCCAAAATAGGTCGCGTCGTTGTTCCGGTTATAATTTCGGCCCGAGACCGTAAACTGGCTGTTGATAAAAACAGCGGAGCCGGCCGGGTTGGTCCCTATGGCAGACAGGTCGCCACCAAGGGCGCCAAAAGCACCGCTCAAGGCCTGGTACCTGGCCGTTCCCTGAAGGTCTTCTGTGCCATATCGGAGTACGTCCTGAATATTTTGGCTGCTTGCGACTGCGCATAGCAAGAGTAAAATGAAAGTGAAATACCTTTTCATTGTGCGTCTGTTTAGAGGATGTATAATGGGATTTTAGTGCGATCGGCGCCCGCCTCCGGAAGAACGTGTTCCGGAAGACCTGCTCGGTGCCGAGTAGCTTCTGGCCGCTCCCGAACTTCGGGAGGAACTACCCGAGCTTCGATAGCTTGAACTCCTGGGAGGGGAGCTACTCCTTCCCGAGCTGCGATAGTTGGAGGATCCCCTGGAATATCCGCTGCTGCCCGAACTACGGCTCGGGGTGCTGGAGCGTGAATAGCCCGAACTTCTGGCCGGAGCCGTTCTGCTGTAGGTCCCCCGGTTATTGCTGTAAGTCCTGCTGGTGTTTCCGTTGCCCGAATAGGCCCCGCTCCTGGCGGTACCCCCGTAGATGCGGTTGTTCCTGCTCTGGCTGTCATAACGGGGTAGGGCTCGTGTGCTCCTGCTGGTGCGGTAGGCGCGGTTTCTTTCCATGGCATCCACCCCCACTGATCGGCGGGTAGTGGAATTGGTGCGGTATTTAGATGTACTCCGGTCGTAGGACGACCGGGTATTGAGGTTCGAACGACCCGAATTGGTTCGGTAACGGGAATTATCTGCGTTGCTGAGGCGAGAGCTCAGGTTAGATCGTCCGCGCAGGCCGTTAGCGGCCAGGGCATGGTCATAAATACCCCTTCTTGAGCGGCTATAGGCATATTTACCGTACCCGTAGTAGCCGCGACCATAATGGTAATAAGGATAGCCATAATAGGAATAGCCGTAATAAGGGTAGCCGTAATAGCCTCCCCAGTAACCGGGATAGCCCCAATAGTGTGAATTCCATCCCCAGGCCCAGCTGTTCCAGCCATAATAGCCTCCATAGTAACTATATGGATAACCCCAGCCCCAGTAGGTATTGTAATACCAGGGATAACCCCAGCCGAAGCCCAGTCCTCCCCAGCCCCAGTTGTCGTAAACATTCACGGTAACATCAGTGGCGTTGTCTCCCCAGCCGCCATACCCATTATAGGTATTGTTGGGGTCATAGTAATAATCAGGTTCTGTATCGGCGCTCAGGCTGTCCTGGGCGACCCCCGAATAGCTGTCTACATCGGTGAATATTTCGCTGTCCAGGATTTCTCCATATTCATCGGCTTTTTGCCCGAAATACTCTCCGTATACATTGTTCTTATCGGTGGCTTGCTGCCTGGCCGGTTGCGGATGGCGTTCCACGGCGACCCGTTGGGCTTCGTCTGAGTAAATACCGTCATTGTCATAATAGGACGCCTGTTGATAGGAACCGCAGGATGCCAGAAAGAGACCCATTAGCACTATCATCATACTTCCTCCATTTACGGGGTGGGGTAAGGAATGTCTCATCACGCTAAAATTATATTGTTGAACATACTAAAATTAACTAGTTTTACCGAACTAATTATGTTAATAATGGCACAAGTTTTATGCCAAAGTATTTTGAATGGCCAAAAATCTGACGAAACGCAGCGAAGATTATTCCAAATGGTATAACGAGCTGGTACTAAAAGCCGACCTGGCGGAGAATTCTGGGGTGAGGGGATGCATGGTGATCAAACCGTATGGCTATGCCATATGGGAGAAAATGCAGGCGCAGCTCGATAAGATGTTCAAGGAAACCGGGCACCAAAACGCATATTTCCCCATTTTTATTCCGAAATCTTATTTAAGCAGGGAAGCGAGCCATGTGGAAGGCTTTGCTAAGGAATGTGCAGTGGTTACACACTATCGCCTGAAAAACGCCCCGGACGGGAGCGGAATTGTGGTGGATGAGACGGCTAAGCTCGAGGAGGAGCTCATTGTACGCCCGACTTCGGAGACTATTATCTGGGACACCTACAGGAAGTGGATCCAGTCTTACCGGGACCTTCCCCTGCTCATCAATCAATGGGCCAATGTGGTGCGCTGGGAAATGCGCACCCGCCTTTTCCTGCGTACCGCCGAATTCCTTTGGCAGGAAGGGCATACAGCCCACGCTGAGAAACAGGAAGCAATAGACGAAGCAGAATTGATCCTCAGGATCTACTCAACCTTTGCCGAAGAATATATGGCCGTCCCGGTAATACAGGGCACCAAAACCGCGAGTGAGCGATTTGCGGGTGCAGTGGAAACCTATTGCATTGAAGGGTTGATGCAGGATGGCAAGGCCCTGCAGGCCGGCACGTCGCATTTCCTGGGGCAGAATTTTGCCAGGGCCTTTGATGTGAAATTCGACAACCAGGAAGGGGTACAGGACTATGTTTGGGCTACATCCTGGGGGGTGTCTACCCGATTGGTGGGGGCCCTTATTATGACCCACAGCGACGATAACGGTTTGGTGCTGCCCCCAAAACTGGCCCCGATCCAGGTGGTGATCATACCCATCTATAAGGGGCTCGACCAAAGGAAGGCTATAGCCGAAAAGATAGATCCCCTGCTGAAAGAGCTTCGGGAAAGCGGCATCAGCGTTAAATATGACGACCGGGATACCCACAAGCCCGGATTCAAGTTTAACGAATACGAATTAAAAGGGGTGCCCATCCGGCTGGCCGTGGGACAACGGGATCTGGATAACGGTACCTGTGAGATCGCCCGGCGCGATACCCTGGAAAAAGTGACGGTAAAAGACGAAGACGTGGTCTCCAGGATCCGATTCCTGCTGGAAGATATCCAAGAACAGATTTTCAAAAAGGCAGAGGCGTTCCGCGATGACCATATCACCAAGGTGGATTCCTATGAGGAATTCAAAGACCTTTTGGAAACCAAAGGCGGCTTCTTTCTGGCCCACTGGGATGGCAGTGCGGAAACGGAAGAACGCATCAAGGAGGAGACCAAGGCAACCATCCGATGCATTCCCTTAACGCCTGACACCGAGCCCGGAAACTGTATGGTAACGGGCAAACCTTCGGCCCGGAGAGTACTGTTTGCCAAAGCATATTAGGCGCTGGCAAAAATTAGCAGGCAGGTGTTGCGGTAGTAAAAAATAATTGTATTTTTGCACCTGCCTAACCGGAAGGTGGGTTGGCGTATACGCGTTATTTTACGGCCCGTTCGTCTAGGGGTTAGGACGCCAGGTTTTCATCCTGGTAACAGGGGTTCGATTCCCCTACGGGCTACAGGAACTGGCTATAGTAGTCCGCCCGTTTAGACCAGATTGAACTATTGGCCCGTTCGTCTAGGGGTTAGGACGCCAGGTTTTCATCCTGGTAACAGGGGTTCGATTCCCCTACGGGCTACGGATATTGGAGGAAAAGTCTCCGGAGATAATAACATAAGTAAGGAAGATGGCAAATCATAAGTCGGCATTAAAAAGAATCAGAAGGAACGAGGCCGTGCGCCTGCGAAACCGCTACCAGCACAAAACTACCCGGAACGCGATCAAGAAGCTACGGTCGGAAACCGACAAAAAGAAAGCGGAGGAAATGCTGCCCGGCGTCGTTAGTATGATCGACAAGCTGGCCAAGCGCCACATCATTCATGCCAATAAGGCCGCCAACCTGAAAAGTAAGCTGATGAAACAGGTTGGTACGCTATAGTACCTTCCCATAAAGATACCAGTGAAGCCCCGGACCCCTGTCCGGGGCTTTTTTTTTGTTTGGGCCCGCTTACCGCTTAATTGGCTGTGGTTGATTTTTCATAAGGAGGAACCCTACAGATATCAGGATGTTTAGCAGGAGGATAAGGGCATGCACAATACTGCGCACGTAGCTGGGTTCATGCCCTCCCTGATAGAGGTTTTGGTAACGGTATATTTCAATGGGCAAATAGGCGGCATAAAATATAAACAGGCTCAGTGAGATCCAAAAAAGCAGGTTGTGCCGCCAGTCCGGGGCGCTTTCCACATGCCTCAGTTCCCAGAAATACAGCCCGATACTGACCAACAGTACCAGCGTTCCGGTAACATATGCCCAGGTCTGGGAAGTAAACAGGAAGGATTGGAAAAAGGGATTTACCAGGCTTACCGCTATAAACAACAGGGCGCCGATAACTACGAACTTTCGGAATAATGTGCTACCGAGATAGGTATAGTAGATATAAAAGAAAAAAAGGAAGAAAACAATCGCGTAAATATTGTAAATGACCAGGTTGTAATATTCCAATAAATCGTTGCCGAAAAAACGCCAGTTGTCGTTAAAGAGTATGATCCCTCCCAGGAATTCGGTGAGCAGGGTGTAAAAAAATATTATCGGCAGGTACCGCAAAGGGGTGTCGAAGTATTTGGGATACTTAATGATAGAAAGCACCACCACCACCGCGTAGGAAATCATGAATGCGTTTTCCAGGAAGCTGCGCATAAAATAATATCTTGTTTCTGAGCCGGTTTACAACGACCTAAAAATCATTGTTTGGAGGCGGCCCTGTATTTCCGCGATTCAGGATCAGGCTCTGATTTCCAGGTAGGAGAAAGGGAGCGGAAACCGGAGCAAAACCGGCATAGGAACGCGATTCTGCTTCCTTCAGGCCACCCATCCCCTGGGCAGCTCCTCCCCGTTCCACCAGGGGCACTGCTTTACGCTTCCCGTCCGGTCCTTCCTGTATAAAGAAGCCGTATTCCTGCCCGTCTTTTTTCAGGGTAGGCACAATGAAAATGGTATTTTTTCTGGCATCTTCCTCAGCTACCCCTTCGCCCAATTCCTCCCGGGAAGGGTAATTCCCGAAGTAAAGTCGCAGGGAGGTAATGTCCACATCGGCACTGTCTGCCTCCTGCTCTATAAAAGCCAGGTATTGTTTAATGGTCGTATAATCGAAGGAGGTGAACCGGGCTGCTTCAAAAGCGCCCGCTTCGGCGTTGGGGATTTCAAATCGTTCAATTAGGGGAACCCGGCGTTCGCCATAGGTATCGAACAGCTTCTGGGCTTCATCCATGCTGATAATTTGTGCAGGCGCCTTTACGGCTTCCTTGGAAACTGATTCCACGGAAGCGGCATTTTCCCCGGGATCGTGCTTTTCACGGCATCCCAGGCTCATAAGGAAAGGCAATGCCATGAAACAATAAAAACAATAAGGTAGAAAATTCGATTTTTTCATTTGGTTGAAAGGATTTCCGATAAACAGTTTTGGGAACTTTTTAGCTCCTTAAATGTAGTACATATTCGCAGGAAATCCAGTTTTCTTGAATTTTAATCGATGTCTCACCCCCTTAAGAACGAAAAACCCCAAGGGTTTTCACCCTTGGGGCAGTCGGTATAATCTTTGGAAATCCTAAGTAAACAACGAATATCTTCCGGATATCCTATTCGCTCATCGTCATCAGGAATTCCTCGTTGTTCTTGGTTTGTTTGATGCGTTGTTCCATGAATTCCATGGCTTCCACGGGGTTCATATCCGCCAGGTACTTGCGCATGATCCACATGCGCTGGATCACTTTGTCATCGAGCAGCAGGTCGTCCCTCCTGGTCGAGGATGAGATCAGGTCGATAGCCGGGAAAATACGGCGGTTGCTGATACGGCGGTCCAGTTGTAATTCCATGTTGCCGGTTCCCTTGAATTCCTCGAAGATCACCTCGTCCATCTTGGAACCGGTTTCGGTAAGGGCGGTAGCGATGATGGAAAGGGAGCCTCCGTTTTCGATGTTCCGGGCAGCCCCGAAAAAGCGCTTGGGCTTGTGCAGGGCATTGGCATCCACACCCCCGCTTAAAACCTTGCCCGATGCGGGTTGTACGGTGTTGTAGGCGCGTGCCAGCCGGGTGATGGAATCCAGGAGGATGACCACGTCATGCCCGCATTCAACCAGCCTTTTGGCCTTTTCAAGTACAATATTCGCTACGCGGACGTGCTCGGTGGCTTCCTTATCGAAGGTGGAAGCAACCACTTCCCCGCTGACGTTCCGTTGCATATCGGTAACCTCTTCCGGGCGTTCGTCTATCAGGAGGATGATCTGGTAAACTTCCGGGTGGTTGGCCGCGATGGCGTTGGCAATGTCTTTCAACAACATGGTTTTCCCGGTCTTTGGCTGGGAAACGATCATCCCGCGCTGCCCTTTTCCGATTGGGGAAAAGAGGTCTATGATCCGCGTGGAGATATTGCTCTGCCGCTCGGCCAGTTTAAATTTTTCCCTGGGGAATAGGGGGGTCAGGTGTTCAAATGCCACCCGGTCCCGTACCACCTGTGGATCCAGGCCGTTGATCTTGTTCACCTTTATGAGCGGAAAATATTTCTCACCTTCCTTGGGAGGGCGGACGTTGCCCAGTACGGTATCCCCTGTTTTCAGGCCAAAAAGCCGGATCTGCGACTGGGAAACGTAGATATCGTCGGGAGAGGACAAATAGTTGTAATCCGAAGACCGCAGGAAGCCGTAGCCGTCCTGCATAATGTCGAGAACGCCTTCGCTTTCAATAATGCTGTCAAATTCGTACTCCGGCTGTTTGTATTTGTTTTTCAGGTCTTTATCGTAGTTGCTGCTTTTCTCCTGCCCGTTCTTATTGTTGTGATGGGTGTTCCGCTTACCCTTGTTTTGAGGGGAACTGCCCTTCTGTTGATCTTTTTTATTATGGGATCCGCTTTGGTGTTTCTGTTGGTCTTTGGAATCCTGGTCCTGGCCGTTGTTTTGCTTGTTGTCAGTGTCTTTGGGTGAATTTCTGGGAACCCGTTCCTTTTTGGATTTGTGTTCAGATGGTTGGTCCTGGCTTGGGGAGTCTTCGTTGACAACTTTGGGGTTGCTGGCCTGTACATCGAGGATCTGATATACGAGGTCCAGTTTTTTCATGGTTTTGTACTTGGGTACGTTTAAATCCTTGGCAATGCCCTGAAGCTCGGGCAGCTTCTTTGCTTTTAAATCTGATATCTCAAACATTGAGTGTGTAATAAATGATTAACGTCAAAAAAATTTGAATTCTGAAGTATCGTGTTATTCGGTAATTACGGGGAAATGAAGTCCCTATCGGTAAGTACTATAGCTAATTACGCGACAATATTACAAATTATTTTCAATATTTCACCGATATTTTTTAAAAAGACCTGTATTTTTGCCCATCCTACAGAGAAATACGCAATGTTGCAAAGAATACAGACTGTATACATGTTGGTGGTGGCCATTTTGGCCGGCGTATTGCCTTTTTGGCTCAACCTGTGGACCGATGCAGCCGGGACGGAAATTTATGCGCAAAACGACCTGATGACCTCTTCCGTTTTCTATGGCTCTGCGGCCTTTGCGGTAATTGCAGTCATGCTCTATAAGTACCGCAAGAACCAGTTTATTTTAAACCGACTCAATATTGTATTAAACCTTTTTTTACTAGGATTTTTCGTTTACCGATCGCTAAATTTATCCGGAGAAACTCTCGTTTCAGAGAAGGGTATTGGGATGCTGATTCCTGTTTTTTCTATCGTTTTTCTGGTCCTCGCCAACAGGGCCGTTAAGAAGGATGAAGATCTCGTAAAATCTGTTGATCGCCTACGTTGAACCTAACATCTTAGTAGTATTAGTGCGTCCCCCGTAGTAGAGCAGAGCTCACTACGGGGGTTTGCATTTGGGGCCAGGCTGAAAATCGAGCTGAGTGGCCGGATCCTCATTTACGGGCGGCAATCGGAGAGCTTCCGCACTAAGGGGAATGGACATTTCCTGAATATGATGGTATTTTGCAGTTTGCCAAAATATCTTTTGCGCGGGGAGGGGGGTACCCCCTCAAAAATCAGAAATCCTGGTTTTAAAATCCCCGGGGGTTCCAGGGCCGGGCCGTGGTGACCCGGTGGCGTAAATGACACCGGGCCCGGATCAGCTACCCTACCTGCCCGCCTTTCGGCATGCCGGTAATTCCGGGAGCCTCTTAGCGCTTCCCCAGTTCTATAACCTCCAGGTTTTTGATCTCCTCCCCCTCTATGGCGAACTGCAGCATGGTGCGCACCTGGTGCAACCCGATCCGCCCGCAGGCCCCGGGGTTCATATGCAATACGCCCAACTTCTTGTCCCACATCACCTTCAGGATGTGCGAATGCCCGCTTATAAACAACTTCGGGGGATTCGCCCGGATCTCCTCCCGGATCCTGGGGTCGTACTTACCTGGGTAGCCCCCGATATGGGTTATCCATACATCGACCCCTTCACAAAAGAAGCGCTGGTTCAACGGAAATTCCTTTCGGATCAGATGGTTATCTATATTCCCGTAAACCGCACGTAAGGGTTTTACAGCCGACAGGGCGTCGCTAACTTCCAGGCTGCCAATGTCCCCCGCATGCCAGATGTGATCCGCATTTTTTGCGTATTTCAGGATGCTTTCGTCTATATGACCATGGGTATCGGAAAGCAGAAGGATTCGGGTCATTTTAGAAAATTTATTGAATTTTGGGAGGGCATGGCTCCGGTGGCCGTGCCAGGAGCCCTCCCGGTCTACTTCCGGGCGTATCGTAGAAACTGGTATCTTTGCCCTTGCAAAAATAACATAAACCTTGCGATTCTTCGTCCGTTTCTCATATTTCGGAAAAGCGTACCACGGATGGCAACGCCAACCCAACGCCATCACAGTGCAGGAAGTACTGGAAGACGCATTCAAAATCCTGCTGAATGCATCGGTACCCCTGGTTGCCGCCGGCCGAACCGATGCGGGGGTGCATGCCCGGGAGATGATGGCGCATGCGGATTTTGACCCACCGGAGGACATCCCTCATTTCATATACCGTCTCAATGCGCTCCTCCCCCCGGATATCGCGGTCCGGGAATTACTTGAAGTGAACGAAAAGGCCCACGCAAGGTTCGATGCCACGGAACGCAGGTACGAGTACTGGATAGTAAAGGAGAAAGATCCATTTTTTATGGATACGGCATTTTATGTGCCCGGTGACCTGGACCTGGACGCGATGAACAGCGCCGCTTCCCTGCTCCGGGAATATAAAGATTTTCGCTGCTTTTCCAGGTCAAATTCGGATGTTAAGACCTTTCTTTGCGACCTCCGGCAGGCAGAATGGTCCCGGCAGGGCCACCATTGGGTATTTAGCATTACAGCCGACCGTTTCCTGCGCAATATGGTGCGTGCGATTGTTGGAACCCTCCTCGAAGTAGGCCAGGGGAAACTGGGCCAGGAAGATGTTAAGGCAATACTAAAAAGCAGGGACCGGAGCAGGGCCGGGGTTTCTGTACCTGCAAAAGGATTATATTTGACACAGGTCAGCTATCCGGCTGACATCTTTAAACCCGGGACCTGAATATTTCTGTGGAATACCAGGGGACAATTGGAAAACCCGGGCAGGGGAAGGGCCATTCCCCACCCGAAAAACAACAAATGTATGAGTAAGGAAGGCGGGAAAGCATTCGATTATACACTCTTCAAGCGGTTGATGGCATTTACCCGTCCATACCGCCTTACATTCTACGGGGTGGCCCTGGCTGCCATCCTCATCTCCGCCTTTGCCGTATTACTGCCCATGGTAGTAGGGTGGATCATTGATCAGGCCATCAAACCAAGTGATCCGGAAAGGCTGTTGAACCTGGTCCTCCTTATGGCCATTGTCCTGGTATTGCAGGTCGTCAGCCAGCTGTTGTTCAATTATTATACGAACTGGCTGGGGGAGTCGGTGATCAGGGACATCCGAATCAACCTCTTTCAGCACATGCTGAGTTTTAAGAAGTCCTATTTCGACAATTCCTCCATCGGGGTCCTCGTCACCCGGGCCGTGGCGGATATGCAGCGCATTGGGGAAATTTTCAGCGAAGGTTTTTTTGTGATTGTGGCCGACCTCCTGAAAATGCTGGTGGTCGCCCTGGTTATGCTGCTACTCAACTGGAAACTGGCCCTCATTGTATTTGTACTTTTACCCCTGATCGTCTATGCCACCCGCCTCTTCCAGAAGGCCATGAAAACCGCCTTTATCGATGTCAGGGCCCAGGTTGCCTTCCTGAATTCCTTTGTGCAGGAAAGGCTGACCGGGATGAAGATCGTTCAGCTTTTCACGCGGGAACACCTGGAAAGCCAAAAATTCCGTAAGATCAATGAAAAGCATCAGAATGCCTGGCTCAAAACCGTCTGGTACAACTCCTTTTTCTTTCCGGTAGCCGATATTGTTTATTCCATTACCGTAGGGTTGATCGTATGGTATGGAGGGTTGCTTAATATCACCCAACTGGAGCAGAAGGAGTACGGGATCATCTTTACCTTTATCATGCTTTCAAGCGAATTATTCCGTCCGCTGCGGCAGATAGCCGATAAGTTCAACACCCTGCAGATGGGGATGGTCGCGGCTAACAGGGTATTCAATATCCTTGATATGAGCAGCCATATCCAGGACACCGGAACCCTTGAAAAGGAACAGGTTGAAGGGAATATAGTATTTTCCGATGTTCACTTCAGCTACATCCCGGGGGAAGAAGTTTTAAAAGGGGTATCCTTCGAGGTCCGGAAGGGGCAGACCATCGCCATTGTCGGGGCGACGGGCGCCGGAAAATCGACCATTATCAACTTACTGAACCGTTTCTACGAAATCCAAACGGGAACCATCATGATCGACGGGATCGATATCAAGGAGTACCGCCTGTCTTCCCTGAGGAAACATATCGCGATCGTCCTGCAGGATGTATTCCTTTTTGCGGATACCATCGCGAACAATATTTCCCTTAAAAATGAAGCGATCTCGGAGGAGGCGATCGAAGACGCGGCCAGGCAGATCGGGGTGCACGAATTTATCAGCAGCCTCCCGGGCGGCTACCAATACAACGTAAAGGAAAGGGGGACCATGCTCTCCAGCGGGCAGCGCCAGCTGATTGCCTTCCTGAGGGCCTATGTGACCAATCCTAGCATCCTGGTCCTGGATGAGGCGACCTCCTCTGTGGATACCTATACAGAGATGCTGATACAACAGGCGACAGAAAAAATCACGGAAGGCCGTACCTCTATCATTATCGCCCACCGGTTGGCCACGGTGAAGAAAGCCGATACCATCCTGGTGATGGAAGCCGGCCAGATCGTAGAAACCGGGACCCATCGCGAATTGCTCAAGAAGGGGGGATATTACAGCAACCTGTACGAAGCCCAGTTCCTCCAGGAGGAAGTGGCCTGATTTTTCTCAAATTATCCGTGTGGCCCTTTCAGCTCCTCAGGAGACACTACCCCGGTTATGATAAGCGTTATCATGATCAGGATGGAGAAAAGCAGATAAAGTGCTCCGAAGCTCATCAGGAACAGGCAGGCCCGAAAAAGAAACCACCCAATCCGGTACTCACCAATACGTTGGTAAGCGTAGAGGGCGTAGGCTATCATCAGTAAAAATCCTGAAAACCCGAAACTGGCATAGATTTCTGGCCATAAGAACAGTAAGCAAATGTTTACCGGCGTGGTTACAATGGTATACTGCGCCAGGATATAGGTTGAGGTTACTATATGCTCTGTAAAGAGATGGCGGCGTCGGTTCATGACCAGCCATCCGCAGAAGGCGAACAGGGGGATGATCAGGACAAAGATCAGGGCCTGGTAATCCAGTGCAGTGGTAAAGGTCTTCCTGAAAACCTCCTGGTTCATGCCCGAATGGAAGATATCCATATCGATGCTATTCTGGAACAATCTCTTTGTTAGGAAGACCTGAAACCCTGATAAGGTCAGTGCAATCCCGAAATAACTGATGGGATCCATGTACTTTTTACGGACGCCCTCGATATAACCTAGAATAACCTCCTGCGGCCGGCTGAACAGGTGGATGAGCGTACGTAGAAAGGTGTTGTCATAATTGAGGAAACGCTCCTGGAAATCCATCCAGAGGATTTTGAACGTGAGCCGGTTACGGATCACCTTGGCGCCGCACTGCAGGCAGAAATTGGTATCGGAAGTAAGTGGTCTTTGGCAATTTTTGCATTCCATAACCAAAAGGTTTATTGCAGGTCTTTCCTGATCATCATCCCCAACTCGGTAAAATCCTTGAACAACACAAACTCCCCGTTCTTGATATAGGATAACTGACCGGATTCCTCGCTGACCACCAGGGCAAGGGCGTCAGTCTTTTCCGTGATTCCTACTGCGGCGCGGTGCCTCAGTCCGAAGCGGAGGGGAATGGTTCGCTCCTTGGAAATGGGCAGGATCACCCGGGTGGCCACTATGAAATTCCCGCGGATGATTACGGCCCCGTCGTGCAGCGGGCTGTTTTTATAAAAAATACTCTCAATGATGGGCTGGTTGATTTCGATGTTCATGTCGTCGCCCGAACTGCCCACAAAGTCCAGGGCATTGTTTTTTTCGAACACGAGGATGGCCCCGGTCTTGCTTTTGCACATTCGGTCGCAAGCCGAAAGAACAGCGTCTACATCCGTGATCGAGGAGATGCTTTCCTGCCGGAGGAATTTAAAAGGCCTGATGAACTTGCGGTTGCGGTTCTTTCCGAAGTTTGTGGAACCCAGCATCAGGAGGAACTTGCGGATTTCCTGCTGGAAAACGATGATCAGGGCAATCAGCCCCACAGACATAAAGCCTCCCAGCACACTGCTGATCATCTTCATCTGCAGGAGTTCGGTGAGCTTCCAGAACCCCCATACGATGACGATCCCTATAAAGATGTTGATGGCCCCGGTGCCCCGGACCAGTTTGTAGATGTAGTAGAGGAGAACGGCAACCAGCGTAATGTCTATAAGGTCGGTGATCTTGAAATCCAGAAAATCTATATAGTCCAAGCGATGCCGTTTTTGTAAATTTAGGAAATAAGGCCGATACCTGTCATCCTTCTTCCTGGTATTTATTTTCCAATGCTTTCCAGAGGGAAATGCACTCAACAGCTTCGCGGACATCATGTACCCTCAGGATACGGGCGCCTTTCAACAAGGCTGCCATATGCAGGGCCGTGCTTCCGCTAAGGGCCTGCTCTGCCGTTTGCCCCAGGGTCTTGTAGACCATGGATTTCCGGCTTAACCCGACCATGATGGGTAGTCCGGCCAGTGCCAGCTGATCCAGGTCGCGAACCAAGGCAAAGTTCTGTTCGGTTGTTTTGGCGAAACCGAAGCCCGGGTCGGCAATACAGTCTTTGATGCCATGCCCCCTGGCCACTTCCAGCCTTTCCGAAAAATAGTAAATGACCTCCCCGGGCAGGTCGTCATATTGCGTTTTTCCCTGCATATCAGCCGGGGTACCTTTCATATGCATCATGATATATGGGGCCTGGAATGGGGCAACAGCAGCCATCATCCGCGGATCGCGTATTCCGGCCGAAATATCGTTAATCATGGCCGCGCCAAGGTCCAGGCATTTTTTTGCCAGCCCGCTTCTGAAAGTGTCCACGGAAATCAGGATGCCCGGGAATGTCTTTAATAAAAATTCGAGCACAGGCAACAGGCGCGACGATTCTTCCTCTTCCGAAATATCCCTGGCCCCCGGGCGTGAACTGTAAGCCCCCAGGTCTATAAAGGCCGCTCCTTCTTCCAGCATCCTGGCCACCTGTTTGGCGGCCAGGTCCTTGCCGTTGAAACGGCCTCCGTCAAAGAAAGAATCCGGGGTAAGGTTCAGGATCCCCATTACCCTGGGCATTTGCAGGTCTACGAGTTGCCCGAGGCAGTTGATCGTCATAAGGAGGGAAGATTTTGGGGTTTTATGGCCTGTGGGCCTTTAAAACCGCTACTTTTGATCAATTCGAAATTTTAGGCGAAATTTACGCAAATTTAGGAAGAACTACATGCGGCAAACTTCGGAGCAGTACGACGCGGTCATAGAATCCTGCCGGGATTTGTTCAAAAAGAAAATGAAAGATTATGGCAGCGCCTGGCGCATCCTTCGCCTGCCTTCCCTTACCGATCAGATTTTTATCAAGGCCCAGCGCATACGCAGCTTACAGCAGAATAAGGTCCGCAAGGTTGATGAAGACGAACAGTCCGAATTTACAGGGATCATCAATTATTCTATCATGGCCCTTATCCAGATTGACAAAGGGGTGGCGGAACAACCGGACTTGCCGGAAGCGGAGGCCCTGCAGCTCTATGACGCTAAAGTGGTGGAGACCAAAGCCCTGATGGAAGATAAGAATCACGACTATGGGGAAGTCTGGCGCGAGATGCGGGTAAGTTCGCTTACCGATCTGATCCTTCAGAAATTACTCAGGGTAAAACAGATTGAAGACCATGAGGGAAAAACCCTGGTGAGTGAAGGGATCGCCGCAAACTATCAGGATATCATCAATTATTCGGTTTTTGCCATGATCCATTTGAATCCCAAATCGCAACTCCCATGAAATATTTGGTCGGCATAGCCAGAATACTTGTAGGCCTGCTCTTCATAATAAGCGGTCTTATAAAGTTGAACGACCCAGTGGGCTTTTCCTTTAAACTGGAGGAGTATTTCAGTCTGGGGGTGCTCAACCTGCCCTTCCTGATCCCGTATGCCCTGGCTATCGCCCTGTTCCTCGTGATCTTCGAGTTTATGCTGGGGGTCATGCTGTTACTGGGATTTCGAGTGCGATTTACGGTATGGAGCCTGCTGTTGATGATCATCTTCTTCACCTTCCTGACCTTTTATTCCGCCTATTTCAATAAGGTCACGGATTGCGGGTGTTTTGGGGATGCCATCAAACTCACTCCCTGGGAATCATTCAGTAAGGATGTGGTACTCCTGGTACTCATCCTCATTCTTTTCACCTGGTCGCGTTATATCACTCCTATCCTAAAACCCGCCCCGAGGTTATATGTCGTGTTGTTCTTCCTGCTGGCCTGCGGGCTCTTTGGAAATTACGTGCTCAACCACCTGCCGGTCGTTGATTTCCGGCCGTATAAAATAGGCGCCAACATCAGGGAGGGAATGACCATACCCCAAGGTGCCCCTAAACCCATCTTTGACTACGCCTGGACCTTCAGGGTAAACGGGGAGGATAAGACCATTGTCACCCACGGGGACTACCCGTCGGTGGACGGGGAATTCCTCGGGGTGGAGACTTCCGAGATACAGGAGGGTTACATTCCCCCCATCCACGATTTTACCATTGAAAGGGAGGGGCAGGACTATGCCGATGTTCTGCTGAGCGAACAAAACCTGGTCATGGTGATCGCTTATGACCTGGCACAGACCCGTGAAGAGGCTTTCCCGGAATTGAAAAACGTTACTGATCGCGCCATGGATAAGGGATATCGTGTAATCGGGATGTCTGCCTCGGACGAAGCCTTTGTATCAGGCCTGGTGCAAAAATACAAGCTTAATTTCCCTTTTTATTTTACAGACCAGACGACACTTAAAACAATTGCACGGTCTAATCCGGGGGTATTGGTGCTCCATAAGGGAACCATTGCCCAGAAAGTACATTATAACGACCTGGAGGAGTTGCAGTTTCCCTGACCACCCCTTCAGCAAATCTGAAATAGGCACAGACCTTTGGCAACGCCACAGTGTGCCGGGAAAGCCGGCAGAAAACGAACTAATTATAAATTGACAAACCAATTAGACCCATGAGAACCAAAATAGTAGCCGGAAACTGGAAAATGAATAAAAACCTCAACGAGACAGAGGAATTGCTTACGGAACTTTCGGCTAAACTTCCCGATACTGAAGCCGAGGTCATGGTGGCCCCGGCATTTGTGAACCTTGTGGATGCGCTCCGTACGCTGGAAGGATCCACCATTGAAGTAATTGCACAGAACATGCATTTTGCGGATAGCGGGGCTTACACGGGAGAAATCTCTGCGGATATGCTGCAGAGCATACAGGTGAATACAGTCATTCTTGGGCATTCGGAAAGGCGGACCTATTTCGGGGAAACGGATGAACTACTGGCTAAAAAAGTGGACACGGCCATAAATAAGAAAATGCGGGTTATTTTTTGTTTCGGGGAAGAATTGAAGGAACGCAAGGGGGGCGAACATTTTGAAGTGGTGAAGAAACAGCTTTCGAAAGCCCTATTTTCGCTCGATGCCGGGGCCTGGGATCAAATCATTCTGGCCTACGAACCTGTTTGGGCCATTGGTACGGGCGAGACCGCCAGCCCGGAGCAAGCCCAGGAAATGCACGCATTTATAAGGAAAACCCTGGCTACCGCCTACCATGAGTCCCTGGCCAATAAGGTGCCCATCCTGTACGGGGGCAGTGTAAAACCAAACAATGCGGCGGAAATCTTTACCAAACCAGACGTGGACGGTGGCCTGATTGGCGGCGCATCCCTGGTTGCGGATGATTTCCTGGCGATCGTCCGGGCGATATAGTTCCAGCTCTGTTCGCGTTGATCTTCCAGGACGGAGGGCTTCGCTAAGCCCCGATCCTATACAGTAAGCATATGTACATGGCCCTCAATTTTAAGATCCGTCCCCTGCAACCCACCACGGATATCCTTATTGCGCAATTGTCTGAACTGGGCTTTGAGGGTTTTGAGGAAACAGGAGACGGGCTACAGGCTTATATCCCGGAATCCGCCTGGAAGCAGGAACTGCTGCAGGAGATACAGATCCTGAAAAATGGGAAGTTTGAAATCGGGTATCAAGTCGGGAGGCTTCCCCGCAAGAACTGGAACGCCGTTTGGGAGAAGAGTTTCCAACCTATCGCCATTGGCCGGGATTGCCTGGTGCGCGCGCCATTCCATAAGGGGACGGGGGCGGCGTTCGAAATCGTGATCGAACCTAAAATGAGTTTCGGGACAGGCCATCACGAAACCACACGCCTCATGCTGGAATGGTTGCTGGAACTGGAAGTTTCAGGACGGGCTGTCCTCGACATGGGGTGTGGGACAGGGGTTTTAGGGATCCTGGCGGCCATGAGGGGCGCAGGAAGTGTGGAGGCTATTGACAATGACCCCTGGTGCTATGCCAACGCCCGGGAAAATGCCGCCAGAAACGGACAGGATTTTATCCAAATCCGTGAGGGGGATGCAGGCCTGCTCGAAAACAGGCAATACGATATCATCCTGGCAAATATCAACAGAAACATCCTCCTGGAAGACCTGCCTCGATACGCCGGCAGCCTTAATCGGGGGGGTATACTTTTGCTAAGTGGATTTTATTTGGCGGATCTTCCTGCTATTTCCGAAAAATGCGGGGAACTAAATTTAAAATTTGAAAAAAATAAGGTTTTAGGCCAGTGGGTATCTCCAAAATATGTATTTTAGGTTATACGTAAAAGCCTAATTCTATGAGTTCTAAGGAAAAAATCCTGGAGGAAGTACTACAGAAGGAGCAAACCGTAAAGCAATATGAAATTGTGCTTTTTAATGATGATGTCAATACCTTTGAGCACGTTATAGATACGCTGATCGATGTGTGCGAACATACGCCGGAGCAGGCCGAACAATGTTCCCTCATTGTACATTACAACGGAAAATGCACGGTGAAAACCGGAGAATACAACGACCTCAAACCCCGCTGCAGTCGTCTGCTTCAGGCCGGGCTGAATGCCGAAATCGTTTAAGGCGCATTTCATCCATTTCCCTGCCCGCTTTCACCCCAGAGTACACGGTCTCATGGCCCGCCCGACGGTACTCCCAAGCCCCCGGCATCTGAAAAATATGTTTTAAGGAACCAACACCGGCCTCAGGCGCCTCCTGATTTGTGGTGGGAAGCCCGTATGGCCTCTTATACCACTTTTTTACTTAGCAGGCCGCTTCCCCAGTGGCTCTGCCCGGAAGATTCCTGCTGGTCGTATAGCCGCATAAAGAAAGATTTCGCGTATATTCAGGCAACTGCTAACCTGTAAAATTTCAGAATTGTGAAGAAACTAATTTTAGGGACCTTTTCCCTGTTTTGCCTGCAGGGGATGCTGGCACAGATGTCTACGGCGGAAGCCGCGAAAGAGGCTCAGGTACTTGATCAAAAGGTGGATTCCCTGCTTTCCCTGATGACGCTCTCCGAGAAGATCGGACAGATGAACCAATATAATGGCTTCTGGGATGTTACGGGGCCGGCGCCCTCGGAGGGGGATGCCGCCAAAAAGTACGACCACCTGAGGTCCGGGCAGGTCGGGTCCATGCTTAATGTCCGGGGGACCGAAGAAGTCAGGAAGGTACAACGGATAGCCGTGGAGGAATCCAGGCTGGGGATCCCTTTGATTATCGGCTTCGATGTGATTCACGGGTATAAAACCATAAGCCCTATCCCGCTTGCTGAAGCGGCCAGCTGGGATCTGGATGCCATCCGTAAGTCGGCCGGGGTGGCCGCCTCTGAAGCGGCAGCCAGTGGGATCAACTGGACGTTTGCCCCCATGGTGGATATTTGCAGGGATCCCCGCTGGGGCAGGATCATGGAAGGAGCGGGGGAAGATCCCTACCTCGGCAGTAAAATTGCCTTTGCCCGTGTGAAGGGGTTCCAGGGAAACGACCTTTCGGCAACCAACACCATCGCAGCCTGTGCCAAACACTTTGCGGGTTACGGTTTTTCCGAAGCGGGAAGGGACTACAATACGGTGGATGTGGGAACTGCGACCCTCAACAACATTATTTTCCCTCCTTTCAGGGGGGCCAAGGATGCAGGGGTAGCCACTTTTATGAATGCCTTCAACGTTCTGAACGGGATCCCGGCTACCGGGAATTCCTTTCTCCAGCGCGATGTCCTGAAGGGGGATTGGGGGTTCCGGGGTTTTGTTGTCTCAGACTGGGGATCCGTTGGCGAAATGATCCCACATGGCTACGCCAGTGACGGCAAGGAAGCTGCCATGCTGGCCGTGAATGCGGGTTGTGACATGGACATGGAATCCTATCTCTTTGTAAACAACCTGGAATCCCTGGTCAAAGAGGGAAAAGTGAAAGAAGCCTTCATCGATGATGCCGTTAGGCGCATCCTCAGGGTAAAATTTGGATTAGGCCTGATGGATGATCCCTATAAATATTGTGATGCCGAACGCGAAAAGCAGGTCGTGGGCAACGAGGAACAACATGAATTGGTGCTGGATATGGCGCGGAAATCGATAGTCCTCCTTAAAAATCAAAACCACCTGCTTCCGCTGGCGCAATCGGGGCTTGACATTGCGTTAATTGGCCCCCTGGCGGCAGATAAGGACAGCCCGCTGGGCAGCTGGCGATTGGCGGCAGACGCCAACTCCGCCGTTTCGGTCCGGGAGGGGCTGGCAGCCTATAAAGGCAATACCATCACTTATGCCAAAGGCCCAGACCTGGTAACGGGGACCCCATCTTTTGTAATGGAAACCGGGATCAATACCTCAAACCGCGACGGGTTTGACGAGGCCGTACAGGCTGCAAAAGGTAAGGACGTGGTGATTATGGTCCTTGGGGAACACGGCTTTCAGACGGGGGAAGGACGGAGTCGTACTTCGCTGGATCTGCCCGGGTTACAACAGGAATTACTGGAGGCAGTATATGCCGTGAATAAGAACATCGTTCTCGTGCTTATGAACGGGCGCCCCCTGGCTATAAACTGGGCGGATGCACACGTCCCCTCTATTGTGGAAGCCTGGCAATTGGGCACAGAAAGTGGCCGTGCCATAGCGCAGGTGCTTTACGGGGATTACAACCCAAGCGGTAAGCTGCCGACCACTTTTCCCCGGAGCGTCGGGCAAATCCCGCTCTACTATAACCATAAGAATACGGGAAGGCCCACCTTGCCTGCCCCTGGCCTTGTTTTCTGGACCCATTATATAGATGAAAGCAATGACCCGCTGTATGAATTTGGGTATGGCCTGAGTTACACTGAATTTACCTATTCAAACTTGCAATTAAGCGCAGCCACCCTGGAAGGGAATGGCCGCATTCGGGCGACCTGTACCATATCCAATACCGGGGATTACCAGGGAACAGAAGTGGTGCAACTTTACCTGAGGGATCTGGTGGGAAGCCGTACGCGGCCAGTTAAGGAATTAAAGGGTTTTGAACTGGTAAACCTGCAGCCCGGGGAATCTCGCGAGCTTACCTTCGAGTTAGCCCCTGAGGACCTGGCATATTACACGGCAAGTAATCGCTGGGAAGCCGAGGCAGGTGAATTTCAGCTTTTTATCGGCGGGAGTTCCCGCACCAAACTGGAAGGTTCTTTTACCTACAGGCCTTGAATCGGGATTTATAGTTTTTGGTAAACCATTTTCCGTACCCCGGGCAGGTCGTCTCCCACGGTTTGGGTGAGCGTGGTCCCGCTGATTGCAAAGGTGCCCTCGGCGCCCTTTTCCAATAACAACTGATTGTCCAGGAACAGCCAGTCTCCAGAATCACTGGAGGTAGACCCACAGGCTATACCGAAAGCACCCCCGGTTATCGGGGCGGCTATTACCCGTACCACTGTCCGGTTCCACCGCAACTTATCGGTTAGTACCAGGGTACCCGACAGGCAGTCCAATTCGTCCAGGAGGTTCGCCGATGCGGTGCCATCCTTATTTACATCCTGGGGTGGGTTTACCTCATAGGTTACCAGGGTCCAGGTACCTACCAGGGCGTCCAGCTGTTCCTGGACGATTTGGGGTTCGCTATTATCATTTTCGGAGGAGCAGGAAATAAGGAACAGGGCCGGAAGAAGGGATATTACAATTTTAAAGGACTTTGTCATTTTGCTTTTTTTGCCCTAAGATAATCGGATTTGTCAAACGTCCATAAAATTGGCATACCAATTCCTCCCGGAATCTAACAATGTTGTGATTAGTCGGACCATCTTGGCAAACTGCCCCGGACTCAATCAAATGGAAACCCGGTGAAAAGCCTGAAAATAAAGGCGTACAGTACCACCAGGAACATAGCGAAACAGAACCAGGCAAAGACTTCAAAATAACGCCTTAGGAGCAGGTGGCCGAGGTTTCTAAAAGCTTGCAGGTAAATTTCTTTGAGGAGTAGTAGTTTATTCATTGAGTTGCGTTTAAAACACAAAATTCCTCAATTACTATGCTTGCATAAAAAAATGTGGACGAGTTTGGACACATCTCCGTTAAAGTGCGCACGGAAATGCTGAATTCCGATAAAACCCAGGTATTTTGCGTTGAATTACGACCTGCCGTAACGCTCTGAAATACTAAGTTTATCGGTGAAATGCAAACCCCCTGAGGGGTACACCTGAAACGCAACAGGCTTATGGGGGGAGGGTAAGTAGGGAATACGGATATTTAAGCGCCAAATCCCCATAGCCACTTAACCAGGGCCAATATCAGGAATAGCAGTCCCAGAAGCAGGCCAGCAGCGTGAATAAGTGGCAGGCGGCCATTTTCCCGGATATCGTGGCTCGGGACCAAACGCAGCGGGGCCGGTTCGATACGGGGTTCCGGGACAGGTTCTGCCGCAGGGGAGTCTGCCTCGTCCTGGTAGAAACCGGAATAAATCCATTTCCGGCCTTTTTCACTCAGGGTATATAAGGAGGTCTTTTCTTCTTTCTGGACATAGCCCAGGCGTTCGGCACGAAGTAACTCGGTAACCAGTTGGGCGTTTGAATCTTTGGTGATCAGGAAGGATTCCCTTTTCTCCAAAAGGGAAAGTACGATTTGAATTCCTTTGTCGGGCATGGTAAGAATTAGGTTAAGTTTTGAGCCCCACATAAATGTAATAAAAAGCTTCCTGGGAACCGTTGAAGCGGGCATGTTTTCGATTAAAAGTACACTCAGTGCAGAATTATGGGGCCGGAAGGAGGTTGGCAAGTGGATCGCCTTGCGCTAATGGAGCAAACTCAAAAGTCAGGATGATTGTGCCCGTAATATAAAATTTCCGGTCTGGAAGGCAGTTTCCCCACAAAATTGCCACCTCAGGCCGGAAATGATATTCCTATGAAGAATGGGTACAAGGTAGTATATCCCGTGCCAGACTGGTTAACGGAATTACTACTTTCATTGACGTAAATGAAGCAGCTTGTCTTTTGGCTGCCTTTTTATATCTTGCAGGGGACAGCTTCCCATATTTAATTCCTACCAGGGTTATAAGAATTGTAATGTTTTATAGACTTTTTTGCCTGTCCCTTTTCGCTGGTCTGCTCTCCAGCCCGGTCCTTTCACAAAACCGGGATCTTTCCACCACACCCTATAGTATGCCGAATACGGAATTGCGGTACCTGCATTCGTCTGTAAACGGGATTGATTACAAGTTGTACATCTCCTACCCGGAGGACTATTTTAGGCAGCCCACCAAAGCTTACCCGGTCCTTTACCTACTGGATGCGGATTACTCCTTTGCGATCGCCAAAAACATCACGGACCACCTTTCTCACAGAAACCACTTGCAGGAGATCTTGCTGGTAGGGATCGCATACGACGGTCCGAACCGGTACCGGATCAACCGTACCCGGGATTATACCCCCACGCATTCTATAGAACCGGTTGGATTTCCGGAAATTCAGGAAACCTATTCGGGCGGCGGGAAAAAATTCCTGGACTTTCTGGAACAAGAACTCTTGCCGTATATAGACCGGGAATTCCGCACCACCCATTTCAGGGCCATCACCGGACATTCCTATGGAGGGCTATTTGCCAGCTGGACTTTGCTCACCAGGCCCCGGCTATTTGACGGGTATATCCTGGTCAGCCCTTCCCTCTGGTACGACCGGAAACTCTTGTTCCGAATCGATGATCATTTGGCCGAACACAGCGGAGACCTCAGGATATATTGTACCGTGGGCGACCGGGAGGTGAATGAACACTGGAATATGCCGCAAGACCTGTCCGAATTTGTTAAACGGCTAAAAGATAAGAACCTCCCCCAGTTACACCTGGAGTTTGAAGTGGGAGAGGGGGAAACGCATAACAGCATTTTTCCTTCTGCAGTGAGCAACGGAATACGATTTGTTTTCGATGGAATATAAAGTGCGTAAGGCTGATGGCTCGGATGCCGAAGACATATATTCGTTGCTCCGCCAACTTAAAGGCGAGGAAATGGAATACGATGCATTCCTGAATAGGTATTTGGACAATCTGGAAAATCCCGCATATGAATATTGGGTGCTGGAGGAAGGGGGCGCCATCCGTGGCCTGGTAAGCAGCCATATGTCCCAACCGCTGCATCATCCGGAAAAGGTGTGCGAGGTACAGGAATTGATAGTAGACAATGGGTACCGGGGGAAAGGCATGGGAAGTTGCCTCCTGAAATGGGTGCTCTCCCGGCATGCCGGGGACAACATAGAGCTGGCGTCCAATAGATCCCGGCGGAAGGCCAGGGGATTTTATGAGAGGATGGGATTTCTGGCCACCCATAATAAGTTTGTCTATAGAAAACCCTGAGAAGTTCGGCCAAACCGATCGCACGGATTTGTAATCCCCAAAGGTTTAATTTGTAGCCTGTGATAATTGATTTGGTAATACACACCCGAGTGAGTAATGAGGGCAAAGGTTATAAATTGAATTAAATATGAAACACCTTTTTCGAAACCCGGTTTCGCCTTGGCAGGCATTGTTTCTGTCCGAATGGACTAAACATCAGAGCTTGAAAAGAAATTTGAGAATATTCCAAAATAAAATACTAATCCCTCTCACTAAAAATTAAAATATGAAGAGAAGATCATTTATCGGAAGTGCAGCACTGGCGTCAGCTGGAACATTGGGCGCAATTAATATGGCTTCTGCCAAAGTAACCAATGCACCAAAATCACAAGGATTCAACCTCAATTATGCACCACATCTGGGGATGTTCAAAAACCTGGCAGGCGAAGACCCCATAGACCAGATAAATTTCATGGCCGAACAGGGATTTACTGCATTTGAGGACAACCAAATGATGAAAAGGGACACGGACTTACAGAATAAAATTGGGGAAACACTTGCCAAACACAATATGACCATGGGCGTCTTCGTCCTGGATAAAGGCGGTAATATGGAGAATACGCTGGCTGCCGGGAAAAAAGAGAATCTGGATATATTTTTGGATGGCTGTAAAAGAGCGGTGGAAGTAGCCAAACGAGTGAACGCCAAATGGTTGACAGTTGTTCCCGGTGGATTTGATCGCACCCTGCCAATCGGGTTACAGAACGCGAATGTTATTGAGGCACTCCGAAGGGGTACGGAGATCCTCGAACCTCACGGATTGGTAATGGTCCTTGAACCTTTGTCGGATTCGCCGGATTTGTATTTGAGAACATCGGAACAGGCCTATCTTATCTGTAAAGGGGTAGATAGCCCATCGTGCAAAATATTATACGACATCTATCATATGCAAAAGAATGAAGGCAATTTAATCCACAACATGGACCTGTCCTGGGATGAAATCGCGTACATCCAGATCGGGGATAATCCTGGCCGTAACGAACCCACAACCGGGGAAATAAATTACAAGAATGTATTTAAATGGATATATGAAAAGGGGTACCAGGGCGTCCTCGGCATGGAACACGGAAATTCTATTGAAGGGAGTAAGGGGGAACAGGCCGTGATCGATGCCTATAAAACTGTGGATTCGTATAAATAACTTCGCTTACTACATATGGATCGCGCGGACTCGCCAGAATTACTTCAGCGCTCCCCTGAAACAACGACAAATTCTCCGGGTATATGGTAGGCTTCACCCCGTTTATATTTTCTGATAGAATTTAGATAGGCCTGGTGTGCTTCTTCCCTGGTCTTGTCGTCGAACCGGGAATAAGCCATGGCCACAGGCCCGCCTGCAAAAACCGCATTAACGGCATCACTGCCGGATGCGTAATGCAGGGTGGTGTGAATGAGCTCCGACTGAATTTTGGCAAATCCTGTTGTTTGATAGAGGGAAGCCAGCGCATCCATGGTGCCCAGTTGGAAAAACAAAGGGCATACATCGGTGTTTACGCGTTCATCCACAATCGGGAATATTTCAGACCAGCCACAATTCTTGCGGGCTCCCCAGACAGCGGAAATGGCCCTTCCTCTCGGTTTCAGGACGCGGAACATTTCCTCTATAGCTTTTTCAGGATTGGGATAATACATCAGTCCGAGGGCATTTAAAGCCACATCAAAAGTTTCGTCGTCCAGGGCCAACTTTTCGGCTTCCATTTGCTTAAAAGATGTGTTTTCGAGCTCCAGGGATTTTGCCTTTAGCGCACTGGCCGCTATCATCTTATCGGAAATGTCGGTTCCCACCACCATCCCCGTCGGACCCACAAGCCGTGCCGCCTGAAAACTGACGATGCCCGTACCACAGGAAATGTCCACTACCTTTTCGCCTTCAGACAGCCTGGCCATTTTGAGCAAAAGCTCCTGCGCAGGCTTCAAAGACTCCTTCCAACCCTTTTCATAAAATGGCTCGGCTTTGTCCCAGCCGTACCGTTGCACGCGCAATTGTAGCCTGGAGTCCATGATCAATTCGTTACTTTAAGCCCTACCGTTCTTTTCACAGGGGTTTCATTGGCGAATACGTCCAGGTAGGAGCTGTGTTTTTCGGCCCTGTCCAGCACTTCCATCAGTTGTTCTTCTGAAGCGGGGCTTTCCACCTGCACCAGGTAACGTACCTCCGTATATCCCGGGCGGACGTTTTCAAACCCGTACATGCCCCTGGCATCATAGTCTACCTGAACTTCAACTTCGAGGTTTTCTATAGGTACGTTCATGCGGGATGCATACAGGATGTACGAGATTGCCAGGCAGCTTCCAAATGCAGCCCTGCCATAGGTACCCGGGGTCGGCCCTTTGTTCTTCCCGCCGCTTTTTTCACTCATATCGGCAGTCAGTTTCCAGTCGCCTTCCGTTATTTCACAGGTCGTTCCGTCTGTCACCCTGATCTTTGTGGTGACCCCGCCCAGGCCGATGGATGGCTTCCGCCTCATGGCTTTTTCCTTTCTTTCGAAAGCTTCCTTTATGGTTTCGCTGGTTTTCATGTTGTTCTCGTATTTAGATTGAAATTAAGCAATAATATGCCACCGGACGCAGGTTCGACAATTTATTATTGAGGGCTAAAACAAGTGAAGTCGTGCAAGCGGCAGATAGCCAGGATTGCCCGTAATTTAAAGCTATTCAACAAGGGATTGTGATGTGATTGCCAAGGTGCACCATTGGGGCAGGATGGCAAATCCGGATGACCTCCATAGGATTTGCTACGCACGTCCTTCGAGCCCACTCCTGCAAATAAGAAACCACGCAGCTTGCGCTGCTGGATTTTTATTTTCATCCAAAGCCTTGAGCAAGCTCGGCTTTGCCTGAAAAAAAACCGCACTCGGAGCGCGCGGTTTCTTGCTTGATGTGACCTCCACAGGATTCAAACCTGTAACCTCTTGAGCCGTAATCAAGTGCTCTATTCAGTTGAGCTAGGAGGCCGGGTGATCAGATGATAATTCCTTGTATATAGGTACACTTTACAAGGGATGGCAAATATATTTCTTTTTAACTTTATGGGCAAAGGAACGGCAAATCAAATCCATGGATTTCAAACGGTATATCCGCGACATCCCCGATTTTCCCGAAAAAGGGATCGTATTTAAAGACATCACCCCGCTCCTCAACAATGCCAAAGCGCTCAGGGAAGTATCCAGGTCCCTCCTGGCCCTGGTGGAGGACTGCCGGGTAGACAAGGTGGTGGGGATGGAGAGCCGTGGGTTCTTCTTTGCCCCCATGCTGGCCGAACGCCTGGAGGCTGGTTTCATACCCGTGCGAAAGGATGGTAAACTGCCGGCGCATAAGATCAGTGCTTCCTATGCCCTGGAGTATGGGAAGGACGCCCTTGAAATTCACTCAGACAGTATCCAAAAAGGCGAACGTATCCTTGTTCACGACGATGTCCTTGCCACGGGGGGCACCGCAAAGGCCGTTTGCGAATTGGTGGAACGGCTGGGCGGGGAAGTGGTTCAATGCGTCTTCCTCCTGCAACTGGATGCATTAAAAGGGGTAGACAAACTACATAAGTACCGGGTGCGTTCGCTCCTGCATTATTGACCTGAAATCATTGGGATATTCCCTTACCCTCCTTCCCGCTCCTGACGGCCTTTCAGCGCCCTGAGGGTTACATAGTAACGCCAGCCAATGATGGCCATCTGAAGCTTGGAGGCTTTGGACAAGTCGAGCTTTCTTTTTGAATAGGAGGGAAGAAGCCATTTGTTCACCCGGGCGAGGACTCTGAAAAATGCCTGTTTCATCTGCTGAACTTTATACAAATATAGGAGTATCCTTGCAGCCCGGCATGGACCCTGCCCATGCGTGCCCGTTGAGGGATCAGATCAGGATGAATATCAGTTCAAACAAGAGGGTAAGTACAATTTTTACTAGCGCGATCATGGTTGTTTTTTATGAAATTGACGATCTGTTATTAAAAAGAAACAGCAAGTAACAAAGGCTCCGACCTACTTGCAAGGAAAAAGGCAAAAATTAATGAATTTGAATACGATATTGTAAGTAAAAAAATGGATATAATTACGTATTTAAATAGGTCTCCTTCATTAAATTTTACAAAATGAAGTAAAAAATTACTTTTTAATAATAAATAGTAACATTTGTAGGCCCTTTTTTGCTCCATTTTGAATTTTCAAGGGGCCCAAGCTTCCCAAAATGCCCGTTTTGGGCAAATCCATCTTTTCCCGCTACCCCTGTCCGTGTTGTTTCGCATGGGATGAGCTTGCCGGTTACACGAATTTTTATATACCTTTCCACATGCGGGAACTGCTTATCATGGCCCTGGGACTCGGCCTGTTGATTGCGGGCGGGAATTGGCTCCTTAAATCTGCTGTAGCCCTTTCCATGAGGCTCCATATTCCCCGTATGATCATAGGGATGACGGTTGTTTCCCTTGCCACCTCGGCCCCCGAACTGATAATCAGCGTCAACGCCGCAAGGGAGGGGTTCCCGGATATAGCACTGTCCAATGTAGTGGGGTCTAACATTGCCAACTTGGGCCTGGTACTGGCCCTTACGGTCATCCTTGGGCATATTGATGTCCGCCCGGGTTTCTATACTACCGACTGGCCCGTAATGATGTTGTCTACCCTATTGTTTTGCGGCCTGATATACTTTGATGGTACGCTTAGCCAGACGGAAGGTATCGGGATGCTGCTCCTGCTTTTTATTTTCCTGGTCTACCTCCTGCGGTTTCAAAAGGAGGCCGTTGTTTCGGAGGTTCCCATTACCGGTTTACCTACACCCCTTTACAAATCCCTCCTTTTCCTTCTGCTGGGAGGGTTGGCCCTTTGGGGCGGCTCCGAACTCCTGATCAGGGGAGCGGTCGGTTTGGCGACTTCCCTGGGCGTTAGTGAACGCGTAATAGGCATTACGCTGATTGCTGCCGGTACCAGCATCCCGGAATTAGCCGCATCCATAATAGCAAACCTGAAAAAGGAAAAAGCGATCTCACTTGGTAACCTGATGGGATCCAATATCTTCAATCTTCTGGGGGTGATGGGCGCCACATCCTTGATAACCCCCGTCAAGGTTATGGATCCGCATTTATTGAGCCATGACATTTTCTGGTTGCTGGGGTTTTCCTTCCTGATCCTGCCCCTGGTATTTTTCCCGAAGGGACTTCGCCTCGGATGGCGGGATGGCCTGGTCCTGGGCGGGGCCTACCTGGTTTTTCTGTATCTTACCTTGAACTAGCCTGTTGCAATTCATGACAAGTGGCCGCCGCATCCTTGCTGTATTAAGCATGCTTTGTATCTGTTTAGTTCCCAGGTATGTCCTGGGGCAAAGAGAGGGGTATGTGCAGGGCCAACTCAAAGATGTGGAAAATAAGGAGGCTATAGCCTTTGCAACCATACGCGTGGAAGGTAAGGCCCTGGGCGTAATATCCAATGCAGATGGCAGTTTCCAGATCCCCTTGCGGTTCAGGGAGGAGGGCGAATATCTCCTGATATCTTCCATGGGCTATGAAAACCTTCGGATTCCTATCGCCAGTCTTCGGCTCCAAGGAATAAACCAAATCCTTTTACATCCAAGGGTTTTCAAGCTGACGGAGGCCATCCTGGAAGGTAATCGAAAGAAAAGTCTTTCTGCCCGGAAAATCGTCCGGACTGCCCTGAAAAACATCCTTGTGAACAATCCGACCGTTCCATTTGGCCTGATCGGGTATTACAGGGATTACCAGATGAAAGGCGGGAGATATGTTAACCTCAATGAAGCCATCCTGGAGATTTTGGATCGGGGTTTTGGAACGGACGACCTGAAAAGGACCCGGGTCCGTATTTTTGATTATCATTCCAATGACGAATTCCCAAAGGATACCCTTGCCGCCAGGCCATATGACTACCGCCAATATCGCAAAATAATCAAGAATGCCTACCTCTATAACTACGGGGGCAATGAGTTTACGATTCTCAGAATTCACGATGCGGTACGCAATTTCCGCATCAATACCTATTCATTTGTGGAAAGGCTATCTTCCGATTTTTTGGGGAATCATGCCTTCAAAAGAGTCCGGGATACCTATTTCGATCATACTCCTTATTATACCATAAACTTTAAAACCGAAAAATCTCACTACCGCGCACAAGGATCTATGGTTATTTCTCCGGGCGATTTTTCCATATACCAACTGAATTATGCCCTCTATGACCGTTCGGGGACCATTCACGATGGGTCCCCGGCAGAAACTAAAAATGCAAAAGAGAAACTGGTTTTTGAGATTCGTACGGAATATCAGAAATATAAAGGGCTCATGTACCTGAACTACATATCCTTCAGGAATAACTTTGAACTTATCGTACCTCCCAGGTTCAAGACCGACAGCGTTATAGCCTTCCCCGGAAAGGGATTTCAGGTTTTCTTTAATAAATCTCCTGATCCCCGGTCCGCCCTGGATATCAAAAACTACAAGGTGGCATACAAGGGAGAATCGATCGAGCTTATGGATACAAGCCTTAAGGAAAATTCGGTGCTTATAACTTATGATACGACCAAGCATTTCGAGCTGAGAAATCTTGTGAAGTATACCTCTGATTTAATAGGACCGGATATACTATCCATAGAGGTTCATGGGATACGGGATAAGGAAGGGAACCTTGTAAACAGCCCTCAAATATTTGACCTGCTGCAGTTCCGTGAATTCTTTACCCAGGAAATACAAACCGTGAGCAAGGCAGACTCCACTGCAGTATATATGTTCAAAGACCGACCAATTTTCCAGGATCAGCCGATCTCAAGACCCGGGAATTTTGGCGACTACTGGATGAATACACCCTTGCAAAAGGCGCCATAAAAAAACCCCCGGATATTGCATCCGGGGGTTCCCTTGATATAATTTCAACAATTAATTCGACATGGCGGGTATTTTGGCAGACTTGACCGTGTCCACGATCCTGCCGGCAATCTTGTACGGATCCCCGTTTGACGCAGGTCTACGGTCTTCCAGCCAGCCTTTCCAGCCCCTTTCGACGGTTGCAATCGGAATCCGGATGGAAGCACCCCGGTCTGAAACCCCGTAGCTAAAGTCGTTGATAGAGGCGGTTTCATGAAGGCCGGTTAGCCTTTGGTCGTTGAATTCGCCATAGACTTCAATGTGTTCTTTGGTAAGGGGTCTGAACGCCTCGCAAATAGCTTCATAGGTAGCCTTGTTCCCGGCGTTTCTGAGGACGCTGTTGGAGAAATTTGCGTGCATCCCGGAACCGTTCCAGTCGCCCTTGATGGGTTTCGGGTGGTACTCAATGTAATAGCCGTATTTTTCAGTGAGGCGATCCAGCAAATAGCGGGCAACCCACATTTGGTCTCCGGCATTCTTTGCACCTTTGGCGAAAATCTGGAATTCCCACTGGCCGCAGGCCACTTCCTGGTTGATCCCTTCAAAATTGATCCCGGCTTCCAGGCAAAGGTCTGCATGCTCCTCCACAAAATCCCGGCCGTGGGTGTTCTTTCCACCGACGGAACAATAGTACATCCCTTGTGGTCCGGGGTATCCACCTACCGGGAATCCCAAAGGCAACTGGGTATGGGTGTCCATGATAAAGTATTCTTGTTCGAAACCGAACCAGAAATCGTCATTGGCGTCATTTATCTTGGCCCTGAAGTTGGTTTCATGAGGGGTACCATCAGCGTTCAGTACTTCCGCCATCACCAAATACCCGTTTTTCCTGGCGGGATCCGGAAAGATGGCTACCGGTTTCAAAAGACAATCAGAGGAGCCTCCTTCGGCCTGTTTGGTGGAGCTGCCATCGAAAGACCATACCGGGCAATCATCAAGCGTTCCGCCAAAATCATGTTCAATTTTCGTTTTACTCCGCATATTCTGGGTGGGGGAGTAACCGTCCAGCCAGATATACTCTAATTTCGCTGTGCTCATAATACCAGAGTTTTATTTTTTTTGACCGTCAAAAATATATTTTTTATCCAAACTGCGGTAATATTAAGGGTGTAAATATTAAAATTGTCGATATTATTATGGAGAGCCCCATTTATTTGGGGGTATTTTGAAAAAAATGTATTATTCCCGGCATATTCTTTAAAATGCTTAATTTAGCAGGCCGTCAAAAATTCTAAACCAATTTCACATGCCGATGTTTCGATTTGAAGCGATCCGCGAAAGCCTTCAACGCGAGCGGATCGTAATCCAGGAATCGGGTCGCAGGTCCGAATTTTTCGGGTCGCATGTCTTCAATGCAGACCGCATGCTGCAATATCTCACGAAAGACGCCCAGGCCAGCGTTAAGAGCGCGATTTTTTCGGGTTCTAAAATAGACCGGAAGATTGCCGACCAGGTAGCGGAGGCCATGAAAGCCTGGGCCATTTCGATGGGGGCCACGCATTATACCCATTGGTTCCAGCCCCTGACCGGCGCGACCGCTGAGAAACACGACGCTTTCCTGGATTTGATGCCCGACGGCAAAGCCCTGGAAAAATTCGGCGGCGGGCAGCTGGTACAACAGGAACCGGACGCCTCGAGTTTTCCCAGCGGGGGGATACGCAATACCTTCGAGGCCAGGGGTTATACCGCCTGGGACCCAACTTCTCCGGCATTCATTTACGGCGCCACCCTTTGTATTCCCACCGTTTTCGTCGCCTATACGGGCGAGGCCCTGGATAACAAGGCCCCGCTCCTCCGGGCACTCGCAGCCGTGGATGAGGCGGCCACCGCGGTGGCCCGCTATTTTGATAAAAATGTGAACAAGGTGAATGCCACCCTCGGGTGGGAGCAGGAATATTTCCTCATAGACAAGGCGTTGGCCGGGGCACGCTCCGATATCGCACTCACCGGCCGTACCCTGGTGGGCAACCTGGCCGCCAAAGGGCAGCAACTGGACGACCACTACTTCGGAGTGATCCCGCTGAGGGCCCTCGCCTTTATGCGCGACCTGGAGCTGGAATGCACCAGACTGGGGATCCCGGTAAAGACCAGACACAATGAAGTGGCCCCGAACCAGTTCGAACTTGCCCCCGTTTTTGAAGAGGCCAACCTCTCCGTAGACCATAACCTCCTGCTGATGGATGTTATGGAAAAGGTGGCAGACCGCCACCATTTCAGGGTGCTTTTTCACGAAAAACCTTTTGCGGGCATCAACGGATCCGGAAAACACAACAATTGGTCCCTGGCAACCGACACCGGCACCAACCTACTGAGCCCGGGATCCACCCCCATGAAAAACCTGCAGTTCCTCACTTTTTTTGTGAATACCATCAAAGCCGTGGACACCTATGAGGAGTTGTTGCGGGCATCCATCGCTTCCGCCAGCAACGACCACAGGCTCGGCGCAAATGAAGCCCCGCCCGCCATCCTGTCCATCTTTATTGGAAACCAGTTGACCGAGGTGCTTGACGAACTGGAAGGGGTTTCCAAAGGAAAATTGAGCCCCGAAGAGAAAACAGACCTCAAGCTGAACGTGGTGGGCAAGATCCCCGAGATCCTACTCGACAATACAGACCGCAACCGGACATCGCCTTTTGCCTTTACCGGGAACAAATTTGAAATGCGCGGAGTGGGCTCCAAGACCAATTGTGCCAAGCCCATGACAGTACTCAATACTATTGTGGCCAAACAATTGAGGCAGTTCAAAAAAGAGGTGGATACTCTGATCGATAAGAAAAAATTAAAGAAAGACGAGGCTATTTTCAACGTGCTTCGGGAATATATCCAATCCTCCAGGCGCATCCGCTTCGATGGGGACGGATACAGCGAGGATTGGGCCAAGGAGGCGGTGCGAAGGAAGTTAAGCAATAACCGCACAACCCCGGCGGCCCTACAGGTGCTTACACGGCCCGAAAGCCTTGCGCTTTTCACGGAAATGGGGGTGATGAGCGAAGTGGAGGTTAAAGCCAGGCAGGAGGTGGAACTGGAAACCTACATCCTGCAAACTCAGATAGAAGGCCGGGTTTATAACGAATTGGTTTACAGCTATATCATTCCGGCGGCGGTGAGTTATCAGAACGCCCTCATCCAGAATGTGCTGGGGCTTAAGGAGATCTATGGCGCGGCCCATACCAAATTTTCGGACGGGCAACTGGGCATCGTGGAACAGATTGCCGGCCACATCGATGCCGTGAAGAAAAAGACCGATGCGATGACCGAAGCGAGGAAGCGGGCCAATGCCCTTACCGATGTCAACAAAAAGGCCTTTGCCTACCTGGAAAAGGTACGGTCTCATTTCGAGGACATCCGCTATCATTGCGATCGCCTGGAACGCCTGGTAGACGACCAGGTGTGGCCCCTGGTAAAATACAGCGAAATGTTGTTTATCCGCTGACGTACCTTCCCGTGCCAGGAGGCCAACACCGGCCTGCGGGGAATAAACCCCGGATTTGTTCCGATTCTTCTGCCAATTCGGTTATTTTTGCCTAAAAGTAAACCTATGGTTTCAGCGGAGGGCAAACGGTACAACCAGCGGGGGGTCTCAGCCACCAAAGAAGAAGTACACCAGGCCATCAGGAATATTGATAAAGGCCTGTTCCCCAGGGCCTTTTGTAAAATTGTCCCCGACTACCTTACCGGGGATCCCGATTCTTGCCTGGTCATGCATGCCGACGGTGCCGGCACCAAATCCTCACTGGCATATATGTACTGGAAAGAAACCGGGGACCTTTCGGTTTGGAAGGGGATTGCCCAGGACGCACTGGTCATGAACCTCGACGACCTCCTGTGTGTGGGGGTTACAGACCATATCCTCCTTTCTTCAACCATTGGCCGCAATAAAAACCTGATCCCAGGTTCCGTGATCGCAGCCATTATCAACGGCACCGAAGAATTACTGGAAGACCTGCGGCAATACGGGATAGGCATCTACAGTACAGGGGGTGAAACCGCCGATGTGGGCGACCTGGTCCGCACCATAATTGTCGATTCCACCGTTACGGCACGGATGCGCCGGAAGGATGTCATTGACAATGCGAATATTCGCCCGGGCGACCTGATTGTGGGGCTGGCTTCATACGGACAGGCGGTATACGAAAAGGAATACAACGGCGGTATGGGAAGCAATGGCCTTACTTCCGCCCGCCATGACGTTTTTTCCAGTGATCTAAAAGATAAATACCCTGAAAGTTTTGATCCTTCCATCCCGGGTTCCCTGGTGTACGCAGGAAAGATGTCCCTGTTGCAGGAAGTGCCCGGAACGTCTTTGAATGCCGGAAAATTGGTTTTGTCGCCCACCCGCACTTATGCACCCGTCCTGAAGCTGGTACTCCAAAAATTCAACCCGGATACACTCCACGGCATCGTGCATTACAGCGGGGGTGCCCAAACGAAGATCCTGCACTTTGTAGACAGACTGCATGTGATCAAAGACAATCTCTTTCCCCTCCCACCGCTTTTCCGGATGATACAGGAACAATCCGGCACTTCCTGGGAGGAGATGTACCAGGTTTTCAATTGCGGGCACCGCATGGAATTGTATGTCGATCAAAGCATTGCCGAAAGCATTATCGGGATATCGGAAGCCCTCGGGGTGGAAGCCCGGATCATTGGCCGGGTGGAAGAAAGCCCGGCCGCCAAACTAACCATTCGCTCAGAATTCGGGACCTTTGCCTATTAGAGGTTCCCTGCCCGGAAGAACCAAAAAAGTATACTATTTTACCCCACTTTGAATGCCGGTTTCCCGAATTGGTAGCATCATATACGAATCCCTGTTTTGATGCGTTCTTTCAATAGATAAGGCTATGGACATGAGGGATTCCTCCAGGTCCGGCTAGTATGAAAATGGTTGTTCTTCTTGGCTATGGAAAGAAAGGAATTTTTACGAAGTCTGGGCGCCGGCGCTGCTTTTGCGCTGAGCTTCCCTTGCCTGCAGGGTTGTTCAAAAGACGGCAGTGCCGGTGGTCCCCAACCCATACCTACCGGGGTTGATTTTACCATTGACCTTAGCAGCGCGGAAGGGCAGGGCCTGCAGAACAACGGGGATTTCATATTGAAGAATGAAGTGGTGGTGGCAAAGAACCTGCAGGGTGAATTTATCGCCGCGAGCCAGATTTGCAGCCACCAGCAGACTGATCAGGTCCGTTTTATCACAGATAACGGCGGAATATTCCATTGTTTTACCCATGGTTCCGAATTCAACCAGAACGGGGTTCCACTGAACAACATTACTAATAATCCCCTGAAAATATTTAATACTTCTCTTTCAGGCAACCTGCTGCGTGTTTTTGAATAGTTGTTGCAGGCCCCAAAAGCAGCAATTATGAAAACGTCACTCCAGATACGCCAAGATTTAACCGTTTCCCCGGCATCTTATTATTCCAAAAGAAGGGGGGAATCATGAAGTTCCCCCTCGCCATAGCATTTTTGTTGGCTGTACCTGGCATTATGATTGGACAACAGCAAAAACCAGTATCGGTAAAAAGGAATCTTCGGTTGATGGGTGCCAACTTTGAAATTACCGTTGTGGCCCCCAATGAAGAGATTGGCTATATAAATATTGAAGAGGCAGCCGCTGAGATCAGGCGGATAGAAAAACTCATCTCGTCCTGGGACCCGGATTCTGAAACATCCCGCATCAACAGGAATGCAGGTGTTCAACCGGTGGTGGTCAGCAACGAACTCTACGGTCTTATCGAAAGGTCGGTTCAGCTTTCCGAATTAAGCCAGGGAGCATTCGATATTACCTACGCCACCCTGGATACCATCTGGAAGTTCGACGGCAGCTTGCGGCACCTGCCTACGGCCCGGGAGGTGGAGAAATGGCGAAACCGGGGGGGGTACCACAACCTGGTCCTGAATGCCGAATCGCATACGGTCTTTTTAAAAAATAAAGGCATGAAGATTAATTTTGGCGGGATAGGGAAGGGCTATGCGGCTGATAGGGCCAAGGAATTGCTGATGTCCAAGCAGGTCAAAGCCGGGATGATCAACGCCGCGGGCGACATTACGGCCTGGGGCACCAAGGCTACCGGTGAAAAGTGGTTACTCGGGGTGGCCAACCTCCTGGGAAAAGGTAACCTGATTACCTGGATCCCCATTATAGAATCTTCCGTGGCGATTTCGGGAAATCACCAACGATACCTTGAGATGAACGGGCTGCGCTACCCCGATGTGCTCGATCCCCGTACCGGCTACCCGGCTACGGGGATCAGTAAAGTGACGGTTTTCGGGAAAATGGCCGAATTCTGTGATGCCCTTTCAACGGCTGTGATGGTCATGGGCCGGGAAAAAGGCCTGGCCCTGGTGAACCAACTGGGCGATACGGAGGTGATCATAGAGGAGGAGGGCGGCGGGCGGTACCAGAGTAACGGCCTCCTGCTTGATCTGCACTGACAAGGGCCCGTTCACGGGACCCGGGCCCGAAAATTTCATCCATCTCCCAAATCCTCATAAGCGCTAAAAATCGTACCTTCGCTCATTAAGTGACGTTTGAACATGATCGATAAATTAAATATTGTTAAACAGCGGTTCGACGAAGTGTCGGACCTTATCATACAGCCCAAGGTCATTGCCGATCAGAAGCGCTACATCGAGCTCAACAAGGAATACAAAGACCTTAAGGTTTTGATGGATATGAGAAGCCGCTATCTCGAATTGAAGAACCGGATAGGAGAGGCGGAGGAACTCATGGACAAGGAGACCGACCCGGAAATGCTTGAGATGGCCAAAATGCAACTGGAAGAGGCACGGGAAGCCCTCCCGGAACTGGAAGAGACCATCAAGATGTTGCTCATCCCGAAGGATCCGGAGGACGCCAAAGATGTGGTAATGGAGATCCGGGCAGGCACCGGGGGGGACGAAGCGAGCATCTTTGCCGGCGACTTGTACCGCATGTATGCGAAGTACTGCGAATCCATGGGTTGGAAAACGAATATTATCGATCTGAGTGAAGGGACCAGCGGGGGCTACAAGGAAATACATTTTGAAGTTACCGGGGAAGAAGTATATGGCACTTTGAAATACGAGGCGGGGGTTCACCGGGTTCAGCGGGTTCCCCAGACAGAGACCCAGGGCCGTGTGCATACCAGCGCTGCCACAGTGATGGTGATGCCGGAAGCCGAAGAATTCGACGTGGTCATAGACCCCAAGGATGTCCGGATAGATTATTTCTGTTCCTCCGGCCCGGGAGGCCAGTCGGTTAACACCACCTATTCTGCCGTGAGGCTTACCCACATCCCAACCGGGATCGTTGCGCAGTGCCAGGATGAAAAATCCCAGCATAAAAATAAAGACAAGGCCTTTAAAGTATTGCGGTCTCGCCTGTACGACATGGAGTTGGCCAAAAAACAGGAAGCGGAGGCAGCCAAACGCAATTCGCAGGTAAGCAGCGGAGACCGCTCGGCGAAAATTCGAACCTATAATTATCCCCAGGGGCGGGTGACCGACCACCGCATCGGACTTACGCTTTACGATTTGCAAAACATCTTGAACGGGGATATCCAGAAGATCATCGATGAACTCCGACTGGTGGAAAATACTGAAAAACTTAAGGAAGCCTCCGAAATCTTTTGATTTCCCCTGGCAGGAAGCCCTTCGCGCCCTATGAGTACGGATGAATTAGTACAACATATCCTCCAAAAGCAGTCCTTCCTGTGCGTAGGCCTGGACCCCGACCCCGAAAAGATCCCGAAAATCCTCCGGCAGGAAGAAGATCCTGTTTTCAGTTTTAACAAGGCCATTATTGACGCCACGCACCCGTATTGTGTTGCCTACAAGCCCAATACGGCATTCTACGAGGCTTTGGGGCTTAAGGGCTGGCAGGCGTTTGAGCGCACGATCCGGTACCTGAAATCGCATTACCCTGGGCATTTTGTCATCGCCGACGCCAAACGGGGCGATATAGGACATACAGCCACCCGTTATGCCCGGGCATTTTTTGAAGAATTGGAGTGCGATGCCCTGACCGTTGCCCCCTACATGGGTAAGGATTCTGTGGAACCCTTCCTTGCCTTCCCAAACAGGCATACCATTCTCCTGGCACTTACCTCCAATGAGGGCGCTTTTGATTTTCAGACCAAAAAATGCGGGGGCAAAGCCCTGTACGAAATGGTGCTTGAGACATCGCGGCATTATGCCCATGCGGAGAACCTGATGTACGTAACCGGGGCAACCAAAGCGAGCTATCTCAGGGGAATACGAAAAATAATCCCGGATAGCTTCCTGTTGGTGCCCGGGATCGGCGCTCAGGGAGGCGATCTTAAAATGGTTTGTAAATATGGGATGACCCGGCAGGTAGGGTTGCTGGTGAATTCGTCGAGGGGAATCCTCTACGCCTCCGCAGGACCTGATTTCGCGCAGGCGGCGGCCGGGGCCGCCAAAGAAATCCAGGCTGTTATGGCCGTAGAACTTGAGGCAAGGACAAAATCCTGATTACCCTACCAGTTCTTCCAGGATTTTCTTGAACTGACGGGCCTTATTTTCGAAAAATTCACCCAGGCGGGTATTGGCGTATTGAATGTCCGAAGCCTTCTCCAAAAAATTCTGATATCGGTATTCAAGGAGGGTTAGGGGTACCTCTTCTTTGCTAAAAGGGGTTATGGTGCCTACTCTGCAATATTGCTTTTCCATTGTCACAATTTTTGTTCTTACAAATATACGAGCAAAATGTCTTCTTGGATTTCCATATTCGGGCACTTTCAACTAAAATGGAAGTAATTTGTCTATTTTTTAACGAAAAGCTAACCTAGATCTCAAAGAAGGCCGGTGTTTATTGATTTGTTCTCGTACGGATTGTACTACACTGTATATAAAGGTATCCAAGTTGGTAGCCGAGGGATGCTGAGGTAAAAATGGGGCATAAAAAAACCGGTGTGGCCACCGGTTTTTCAAAACTAACTAACTCAAAAAATACTAACTCAAATAATTTGGTCCAATGCTCTTAATAACACTTAAACTTGAGGCGAACCAAACATTATTATTAATGTTAAATGTACGCTGTTAAATTTAGAACGCAGGGGTTAATTATTTATTGTAAGGATTTGAAAATAAATGCGATACTAGAGATATTAGTCCTGAAACTCCCGTATTTCCTGACCCTTTCGGCCTTTCAGCAGGGCCTAATAATGCGCAGCAATCATCTTATCCGTTTCCTGCCTCGACTTGAATACGTCAAATGTCTTTCCCTGGGTCCGCAGGGCTCCCAGGGCGTTGGCATACTGGGCGGCCTTGACCGGGTCATTGAAACGGGAGAACCCGTAGGCCAGACCCCCGGCAAAGGAATCCCCGCAACCGGTGGTGTCTACCACGTCTTTCATAAAAATGGAAGTAATGAATTCCTTACTGATTTTGCCCTCTTTGTGGAAATACACCACGCAGCCCCTTGAATCGAGGGTGACGTAGAAATAGCGCACCCCGTGGGCCAGCACATGCCTGGCCATATCGTCCAGGTGGTCCGTTTTTTCTTCATCGTAGCTGGCCATCTCTTCCACCCCGTATTCGTTCTTAAACCAGCATGCCTGTGATTCTTCCAAATTCATTTTCAGGATATCTATATATGGCAGCCACTCGTCCATGTCGACCCAGAACTTGCGATAGCGGTCGCCTGTTATGCTCATGGTGGAGGTAGGGCCATGGGCATCAAAAACTATCAGGCCGCTTTTATCCTTTTTGATGCTCTTAAGGGTGCTCAGGGAGATCTCAAAATCCGTTATGGGTACGAATACATAGACGTCCACATCCTCTAAATCGGCTATGTCTTTGGGCAGGATGGGCCGCATACAGGCCGTTTGCTTTTCCAGGCGGTTGTTCTGGTCCACAAACCGCAACTCTATGACCGTGCCTTTGTCATCGGCACTGCTGATGTGCGAGGTATCGATATTTTTATACGGTTCGAAAAGGGCGATGATATTCTCATAGTCTTTCTGGTGGACATTGGACACCGGGATCACGGTCCCTTCCTTATCCAAAAGTTTGGCGAGCGCAATTACCGGATGCGATACGCACCCGTATTTCTTGATAACCTCCTTCTGATGTGTCAGGATCGTATCTCTTGGGATGGGGCCTAAGACGGCTATTTTAGTCATATGTTTTGTTAGTCTTGTAAAGCAAATACACGTTTCAACAGGGCAGTGGTCCTGGAAGCCACCGAATTCCGGATGTTTTTTTCTTCCTGGGCGATCATGGTGTATACACCCTCCAGGGCTTTTCCGGTCACATAATCCGTGAGGTCCGGGTTTACATCATTGGTAAAGGGCAGGGCATTGTACCGGGTAATCAGGTTGCTCCAAACCTGGTCGGCCCCTACCTTTCGGAAGGATTGATCGATAACCGGATGGAACTTGTCGTGGAGCCGGGTCTGTGTGGCCCGGGTGAGATACTCGGTGGCGGCTGTCTCACTGCCGAGTAGGATGTTCCGGGCATCCGTGAATGTAATGCCTTTGACTGCATCCACAAAGATGGGAGTTGCCTCCCCAACGGCGTCCTCTGCGGCCCGGTTAAGTACTTTCAGGCCCTCGTCCGCCAGGTTGCCCAGGCCCACATCGCGCAAAGTAGCCTCCACCTTCCGGAGCTCTTCCGGTAAACCGATCCGGACCAGCTCATTTCCAAAAAACCCGTCGACGTCGGCCAGTTTGCTCACCTGTTTTTCGATCCCCTGGTTGAGGGCTTCCCGCAACCCTGCTGCTATATCGGCATTGCTTACTTCTCCGGCGCCCGGAAACTGGTTGACAACTCCCTGCAATTCTCCACAGGCGGTCCCCAGCAGAAGCCATCCCGTAAGCATCAGTTTTTTTATCATGTTGCTCGTCAATTGAAGCCTTAAAATAAGAAAAAAATGAAAGCGGTGCCTGATATGCCCATCCCTGGTTCAGGCAAAGATCACCGTTTTATTGTGGTACACCATGGTTTTTCTCTGTACGTGCAGCTGTACGGCCCTTGCAAGCACGATCTTTTCGAGATCTCTCCCCTTGGCGATAAAATCCGCTACCGTGTGGGCATGGGATACGGGGGTTACATCCTGTGCGATGATCGGCCCGGCATCCAGTTCTTCCGTGACGTAATGACTGGTGGCCCCGATGATCTTGACGCCCCGGTTGAAGGCGGCGTGATAGGGTTTCGCACCCGCAAAGGCGGGAAGGAAGGAATGGTGGATGTTGATGATACGGTTGGGGTATTCTTCAATGATCCGCCCGGTCAGGATCTGCATATACCGCGCCAGGACGATGAAATCCACCTGATGCTTCCGAAGTAAGGCGAGCTGCTGCTTTTCGGCCAGTTCTTTTTCCCCGGGCCCCACCGGGATATGGTAAAACGGAAGCTGGAACTGATCGGCAATTCCCCGGAGATCCTCATGGTTGCCAAGAATGAAAGGGATTTCCACTTCCAGTTCCCCCGAACGGTGCCTGCTCAGCAGATCGTAGAGGCAATGGTTGTATTTGGAAACAAAAATGGCCATCCTGGGCCGCTGCCCTGCGGAATAGTCCGCCCATTCCATGGAATACGGCCTGGCGATGCGAGACCTGAAGGCTTCCCCAAAGATATCCGAAGCCTCGGGAACCTCTTCAAATTCGGTTTCCACCCGCATGAAAAATACTCCTGCCTGCTTGTCGACATGTTGATCAAGATAAACTATATTTCCACCTCCGGTATGAATGAAACCGGTTACCGTACTGATGATCCCGGGTTGGTCCGGACAGTGAATGAGCAGGGTTGTTTTCAAAACATCGGGCTATAAGGGCTTAAAATTAGGACATTAACCCAGCCGGGGGCAAGAACAACGGGATTTTTGTATAATTCTGAATTTTGCGTTTACTTCCTTGCATTTTATTTAAATTGCGAGGAAAATAAAGTCAATTTATTGTCGATGAAGCAAAAAAAGGCCTACGTTCCCAAGCATGCCATCCGGATCGTCACCGCGGCCTCGCTTTTCGACGGCCATGACGCCGCTATCAACATTATGCGTCGCCTGATACAGGCAACCGGAGTGGAAGTAATCCACCTGGGTCACGACCGTTCCGTTGCGGAGATTGTGGACTGTGCCATCCAGGAGGATGTACAGGCCATTGCCATTACATCTTACCAGGGGGGACATAATGAATTTTTCAGGTATATGTACGACTTGTTGCAGGAGCGAGGTGCCGGCCATATCCGGATATTCGGCGGGGGAGGGGGCGTGATCCTTCCGGAGGAAATAGAGGCTTTGATGGCGTATGGGATTACCCGGATCTACTCCCCGGATGATGGCCGTTCCATGGGTTTGCAGGGAATGATCAATGACCTGGTGGAGCAGAGTGATTTTGAATTACCTGCCCTGACAGACACACAGGAGCGAGACCTTTCCCAATCCCTCGCGGAGAGACATCCCAATACCCTGGCACGCCTGATCACCCTGGCGGAGAACAGGCAGGACGAATTCCACAGGATTTTCGACTCCTTGCCCAGGGGGGACGCACGGGTCCCTGTGCTGGGAATGACCGGCACAGGGGGAGCTGGGAAATCCAGCCTGGTAGACGAGCTGGTCCGGCGCTATCTCAAGGATTTCCCGGGCAAATCCCTGGGGATCATATCCGTGGACCCAACCAAGCGCAAGACGGGAGGGGCGCTTCTGGGCGACCGGATCCGGATGAATGCCATTCACAATGACCGGGTTTATATGCGTTCCCTGGCTACCCGGCAATCCAACCTGGCTTTGTCCCGATACGTTGGGGAGGCAATGGATGTTCTTAAAGCCGCCAGGTTTGACCTGATCATCCTGGAAACATCCGGCATTGGGCAATCCGATACGGAGATCACTCAATTCAGCGACCTGTCCCTCTATGTGATGACCCCTGAATTCGGTGCTGCCACCCAACTTGAAAAAATTGACATGTTGGATTTCGCCGACCTGGTGGCCATCAATAAATTTGACAAGCGCGGAGCCAGTGATGCCCTTCGGGACGTAAGAAAACAATACCGCCGAAACCATCAGGATTGGGACACCGCAGAGGAGGACCTTCCCGTTTTCGGGACTATCGCTTCACAGTTCAACGATCCCGGTATGAACCGCCTGTACAGGGCTATTATGGATGCACTGGCCGGGCAGGCAGATGGCGCATTCGAACCTGGCCTGACGGTCCCGGCCGGGTCTTCGGAAAAGCTCTATGTTATTCCGCCCTCCAGAACCCGCTACCTTTCGGAAATAACCGAGACCATAAGGGGATATGACAAAGCGGGAAGCGAACAGGCAGAGAAAGCCGATCAGGCCTATGCGATTTACACAACCCTGAGTGGCCTTGTCGGGGAGCCGCTGCAGCTGACTGTGAAAGGCCTGGAAACCAAAAGCCTCCCAAAACCGTCCGCCAAAGAATTCGGGGATATGGCCAGGCAGCTTGCCAGGAGGTTTGAGGAAGTCTGGAAGGGCATAGACAAGGCCCATAGGGAACAACTCCTTCAATGGGAGTTTACCCTCGGGAAATACAGGGAACCCCATTATACCTTTAGCGTAAGGGGCAAAAAGTTTGAAATGGAAACCCGTACTACTTCGCTTTCCGGAACCCCTGTCCCAAAAATTGCCCTGCCGCGATACCGCGGCTGGGGCGACCGGCTGCAATGGTTGCTGCAGGAAAACTTTCCGGGCGAATTCCCCTATACGGCAGGTTTGTACCCATTTAAGCGTAAAGGGGAAGACCCCACCAGGATGTTTGCGGGGGAAGGGGGCCCGGAACGGACGAACCGCAGATTCCACTATCTCTGTGCGGATGTGCCTGCCAAAAGGTTGTCTACGGCGTTTGACTCCGTGACCCTCTATGGTCATGACCCGGACATGCGACCGGATATATACGGTAAAATCGGCAATGCCGGCGTATCAGTCTGCTGCCTGGATGATGCCAAAATACTCTATTCCGGATTCGATCTTACAGACCCCATGACGTCCGTAAGTATGACCATCAATGGCCCCGCACCCATGTTGCTGGCATTTTTTCTCAATACGGCCATTGACCAGCAATGCGAAAAGCATATTCACAAAAATGGTTTGGAAGAGGAGGTCAACGCCAAAATAGCTACCCTTTATGCCGATGATGAACAGGAGCGCCCTGCCTACAGGGGCCCATTGCCTGAAGGACACAACGGGCTGGGGCTTTTGCTGCTTGGGGTCACCGGGGACCAGGTACTGCCTGCCGAGGTGTATGGACAGATCCGTGCTCAAACCCTGAACCGGGTCAGGGGTACCGTACAGGCCGATATCCTGAAAGAAGACCAGGCCCAGAATACCTGCATTTTTTCAACGGAATTCGCCATTCGGCTTATGGGCGATGTACAGGAGTATTTTATCCGTGAGAAAGTCCGCAATTTCTACTCCGTTTCCGTTTCGGGTTACCATATCGCGGAGGCGGGGGCAAATCCCATCACCCAACTGGCCTTTACCCTGGCAAACGGCTTTACCTATGTGGAATATTACCTGAGCCGGGGGATGGACATCAACCAATTCGGACCCAACTTTTCATTTTTCTTTTCCAATGGGCTGGACCCCGAATACAGCGTGATCGGAAGGGTGGCAAGGCGCATTTGGTCCAAGGCAATGCGTGAGAAATACGGGGCGGATCCGCGGACGCAAATGCTGAAATACCATATACAGACTTCCGGCAGGAGCCTGCATGCACAGGAAATCGACTTCAATGACATCCGCACCACCCTGCAAGCCCTGTACGCTATCTATGACAATTGTAATTCCCTGCACACCAATGCGTATGACGAGGCCATTACCACCCCTACCGAAGGCTCGGTACGCAGGGCTATGGCCATCCAGCTGATTATTAACAAGGAACTTGGCCTGGCTAAGAACGAAAATCCCCTGCAGGGATCCTTTATAATTGAAGAGCTTACCGATTTGGTGGAGGACGCTGTCTTAAAGGAATTCGATCGGCTCACGGAACGGGGCGGCGTTCTGGGTGCTATGGAAACCATGTACCAGCGCTCCAGGATACAGGAAGAGAGCCTGCATTACGAAACCCTTAAGCATTCGGGGAAATTTCCTATTGTTGGGGTGAACACCTTTCTGAATGCCCAGGGGTCACCAACCATCCTGCCTGGAGAAGTGATACGGGCGACGGAAGAGGAGAAACATCAACAGATCCAGACGGTTGAGGCGCTTCAAATTCGCAACAGCCGCCGATGCGGCGAACTCCTGCAAGCCTTGCAGGAATCGGCAGTAAAAAATACCAACCTGTTCGATTCCTTGATGGGGGCGGCGAAATGTTGCTCCCTGGGTCAGCTTACCCGGGCCCTGTTTGATGTGGGCGGGATGTACAGGAGAAATATGTAAGCGGGAAACGGGATCAGTACCCCAGGTAATCGTTAAACCCCCAGCGGGGCCCGTTACCCTGATAGCCAATGGATTTACGCCATTTTTTGAAGGTTTTTCGGAAACTCCTTATCTCCTTCCGTAAGAGGTTGAGGTATTCCTTTTCCTTCACCCCGTCCTTTTCCAGGCCGTTCAGGTAGGACAAGATATTGCGGGTCATCACGTTGATAAAGGAGGCACTTTTCATACGAACCACCACACATTCTGATTTTTCGGCCCTGGCAATCTGTTGGGGGATCAGGATGGCATCCGTAAGAAGGGCATCTGCCATTAAATCCCGGTGGCTCTGTGATCGGTATAAATATAGGAGATCTTTGTTATAAGTCACGTAAGAAGCGATCTCACGGCTCATCAGGCAGAGGGCGAGTGCTTTCCTGTAGACAGGGACCGTTCGTAGATTCTTGTGGGGCATCTTCTTTTTCACAATTTTACCTATTAAAATTACGCCCAAAGCCCATAACTTATCTTTAGAATCAATAGTAATTTTGTATTTTAGCTTTTAATAATAAAATAATTAAACCAAAAAACTTTGAATATCAGGCTAGATGAACTAAGCTGGGGCATACTGCAACGCCTGCAGGCAAATTCCCGTGAATCCTTTGCCAGCATCGGCCGGCAGGTGGGGCTTACCCCGCCGGCTGTGGCCGAAAGGGTTAAGAAGATGGAAGATATGGGGATCCTGGAGGGCTATAAGGTAAAGATATCTCCCTACAAGGTAGGATATCAGCTCAAGGCAATCATTACGCTACGGGCTTTTATGGGAAAGCTGAAACCCTTTCTGGAGTTGGTGAAATCATTGGAAGAGGTGTTGAATTGCTACCGGGTGACCGGGAATGAAAACATTATTATGGAGGTGGTGCTGCGCGATCAGTTTCATCTGGAAAGGTTTATCGACCGACTGATACAGTATGGGGAAACGCGGACCCATATCATCTTGTCGGAGGTGGTGTCTTCGGCCCCGATAAGAAAGGGGATTCAAACTGCCAGCCATTCATGAGGTTTCCCTGCTGCCTCCCCTGCATACGGCGATAATTTGCGGCAGCCTTGCGTGTGGCGCGTTAATTCGCGTACTTTTATAAAAAAAAATGAGGTTACCCGTGCCTTCACTCACGGAGTGTGGATGTCGGGCCAAATAGGACGTTTATATATCGTCATTTGAGGCTGTTGTGTTGATTTAAGAGATATGAAAAAGATCAAATTTTATTTGGCATGTTGCCTCCTGCTACCATGCCTTCCGCTTGCCGCTCAGCAAATGACCTTTCGGAAAGGGATCATCATGGATTCAGTGCCATTGGGAGATTCCATTCCCGAGTCATTCGCGTTATACCTGCCTTCACATTTTGATCCTGCCGAGAACTGGCCCGTGATTTTCGTTGTGGACCAAAAAGGCAGGGGCAGCCAGGCCCTTGGGATGTTTTTCCCGGCGGCAGAAGCGGAAGGCTATATTCTGGCTGCCTCCAATAACACACATGATAGCCTCAGGGTAGCTGATAATATATTGATAATCAATAGGTTGGAAAAGAGACTGCTCTCTGTTTTCCCAATCCAGAAAGAAAGGATGTATACTGCCGGACAGGGTACGGGCGGGCAGATTGCTGCCCTGGTGCCTTCCTTTATCAAGGACCTGTCGGGCGTAATATCCATTGGGTCCGACATCCCCAATCTGGACTTGCTGAATGAGAGGGAACCATTCTATTACCTGGGAATAGTGGGGACCGGGGATTTTAATTATACGGATATGCAGCGCACCCGGGATTTACTGAACAGAAAAGATTTCCCCAATAATCTTCTTGTGTATGAGGGCGAGGCCTCCTGGCCGGATGCCGGGCTGTTGAAAATGGCGGTGAAACTCCTTACGGTACAGGCCATGACCAGTGAGGAAATGGACAGGGACCAGGCCTATTTATTGCAAAGTTTCAGCGAAATGATGGGGCAGGCTCATGGGCTACTCGCATCAAGTCAATGGCTCAGGGCTTACGACCTGCTGGAGGAGGTCAGGACCATCTATAGCGGGTTACCCGGGGCGGATTCCCTGGACGACCAGCTAAAATCCATTAGGCGTGCAGATCTCTACCGATCCCAGAAGCGGGAGGAAAACCAGGCATTTCAGAAAGAGGCCCTGACACGTGCAGATTACATCTATTACCTTGACGAGGATATACAAACTTATAATTTTGACAACCTGGGTTGGTGGCGTTACCAGATGGAGGAATTGGAAAAATACGAGGCGGGAAGCAACCAGGCTGAGCAATCCATGGGGCAGCGGCTGAAAGGCTATCTCAATGCCCTGATCGAGGATGAGATCAGCCAAATGCGGACCCCTGAAGGTACGGACGAGCAGGCCCTTCTTCTTTTGTACATGCTCAAAACCATCACCGCACCGGATGAATTCCCTTACTATCTCCGGATCATTTCCCTGAGTTCTAAATACGAAGATTACGGCACCGCACTTTTTTACCTGGAGGAATTGCTGAAGCAGGGCTACAAGGATAAAGAGGAACTGTATAGCCAGGAACACACGGCCCTCCTCCGAATTACCCCCGAGTACAATGCGCTCATAAGGAAGTACCTGGACGAACCGCGCTATGACCTTATGGAACAATAAGGGAGGGTATTTTCTGCAGGTCCCAGTCTATGACGAGCCCTCCGGCCAGGGAGGCCGCCACTTCCTTTCCATACAGCAATTCACACAGGTATAGGGCTGCTTCAAAACTTTTAGCCCCGCCCACAGACGTAATGTATTTGCCATCGTGAACGAATACCACCTTGTCTGCCACCTGCAGTTGCGGAAAGCGCTTCCGGTAGGTATCGATATCAGACGGAAAAGTGGTGGAGACAGCCTGGTCTAGCAGGCCTGCGGCTGCAAGTACAAAGGCGCCGTCGCAATGAGAAGTCACAAAGCCGGCCTGTGCTGCTGCTCTCCTGACAAAATTCAGCATGAGGGTATCTTCGAGGTCTGTGTCCGGATGATGCTCGGCGCTGGGCACGACCAGGATATCGATCCGCGGGATGGAATCCCGTGTGTAATCGAAGTCGGGCAGGACGTGAAGCCCTTCGAAGGTAGTGATGGGGTCGTGCGTATTGGCCACAGTGAACAGGTGCATAGGCCGTATATTCTTGCGAAATTGGGTGTGCTGGAAAATATCATATGGGGCTGTGAACTCGGTATTGTAGGTGCCGTTCATAATAAGGAATGCGACCTGATAGGCATCGTTTTCAGCCTGGGTTGCCCGGGGTTTTACATCGCGGCAGGCAGCGCAGGCTAACCAAATGGCAATGAAACCGATGGCAGCACCCCACCGAACATTCAGGAAATAACACATTAGCCGGTGTATCATGCCGTAAATGTAAGGAAAAGCGTCGGGATCCCGGTCCCGGGCATTCTGACCGATATTTGTATTTTTGCTTTCAAAAGTAGTTGATGAAGAAACCCGTAGTAACCATTTTAATGATCCTGCTGCTGGGCATTGGCTTCGGATGTAAGGACGGAAAGCGATACCACGATGAAGTGACTGTCGGTTCGGGCGCTGATGCCAATACGGTCAAAGAAGAAGTACTTTCCTTCCAACGGGCCATGAATGAAACCTTCAGGGATCCGAAAACATCGCCCCTGCCAGACCGCTTCAGGAAAGACTTCGAGGGCTTGAATTTTTTCCCGCCCGATAGTACATATCGGGTCGCAGCAAAGGTGGTCCGCACACCAAATGCGAAGCCTTTCCAAATGCCGACCACGACAGACAGGCACCAAATGGTGGTCCGCTTTGGGGTCGCCTATTTCCTCCTGCGGGGTCAGACCCACCAACTGGAATTATACCGCAGTACTGATTCTCCTTCCGATGGCGAGCTTCACCCTCAACTTTTTCTTCCTTTTCTGGACGAGACTAATGGAAAAACCACGTACGCCGGCGGGCGCTACCTGGATCTGGAAATGCCTGAGGGGGATTCCCTGATCATTGATTTTAACAAGGCTTATAATCCGTATTGCGCCTACAATAAAAAGTACTCCTGTCCGATAGTGCCCGGGGTAAACAGCCTCAACATGGAGATCCGAGCCGGGGTGAAGGCATTTGAAACCCCATAAAAAAACCCCGACCAGATGTCGGGGCTTCCCTCATAAACTAAACAAAACCAAACTAAATTTTTAATCCTATCCTCAGAAGGAATAGATGGCGGCCAGCAGGAAGGATGACAGGGTGCTGATTGGGGCCCCGTCATTGTCCAGGAATGCGTCATCCGAAGTACTATCCAGGCGCAATTCGGGCTTTACCACCAGGTCTCCTATAGTGGCACTCCCGGTCAGGGTTACCGCGAAAACGCTAGAATCTGACACCCCTGTGCCAATGGCTCCAAAATTGCCATCCTCTGCAAAATATTCGCCTCTCAGGCCGATAGTGAATACATCGGAGGTTTTATATTGGGGGTACAGGGCAGCGCCGTAAAAGCCGGGACCGTCATTGGCACCATCAAAATAGGCTCCATTGATGCCCAGGTAGAATTTTTCACTGAGGTCAAATCCTCCCGTATAGTCAATTTCAAATGCCCCGTTATCGGCCAAAAAGTTCAGATATTGCCCGCTGTAACCCAGTTGGGCCCCATAGGCGTATTTTCCAAGCGGGTTGAACTCGGTCAGGTCGGTAGGGTTCATCACGGCCAGCATCAGAGACCAGTCGCTCCCCAGGTCAAAGTCGGCTTTCAAACCAGTATGGCTGAAGGGCCCCCAGGAGAACAGGTAGGAGGTACTGTAGTTGAAATTCCCTGCCGGGGAGATCACCTCATATCCCAGGAAGGTATTCCAGTTTCCAAAGGTAAGGGTGACCTTGTCGCTTACATTCCAGTAAACATACAGTTGGTTAATGATGTCTCCCGTATTGGAATACATGGGGGATGCGAAAATGGCGTCCGTGCCCCGGGGCCCGAAAACCAGGTCGGCAGTAAATCCAACCTTATCGCCTTCGTAACTTGCGATCACGTTAGCCATGCCTAGTGAAAATCCGGGCAGGTTGGCAAAGGCACTCCCGGGAACCGAATAGTTGTCGCCCGAGTTGGCGGAATTGAGGTTGGCCCTGTAATAGGCATCTACCGTTCCGCTGATGCTGAACTTCTTCTCTTCGGTGGTTTCATCGTCCTGGGCGAAAACTGTATTGCCTAGGAGTAGAATAGAGAAAAGAAATAAAAATTTTGCGTAATTTGTCTTTATACTCGTTTTCATAATTTCAATTTTAGAGCTCCGCGAAGGAGGTTTTTAACCGTTTTTTAATTGATTTTTTGATAAATGGGTTAAAACGGAGCGTTCTGCCAAACGCTCCGTTCCTATTTAATTAGTGTTGATTTAACCTAAAGTCCGGATAGGCAGACCCATCGTGTTCAGTGCTGTCCAGGCCTTCGATTTCTTCATCGGCGGATACCCGTAGCCCGATGGTCTTCTTAAGGATGTAAAGCACTATAAAGGAAGCTGCCATGGTCCATACGCCAATGCCCAGGACGCCTACAGCCTGTACACCGAGCTGGTGCACTCCGCCACCATAAAAGAGGCCTCCGTCTATGGCGAAAACACCTACCAGGAGAGTACCTACGGCCCCGCATACCCCGTGAACGGAAATGGCTCCCACGGGATCGTCTACTTTCAACTTTTTATCTATGAATTCGATGGAGAAGACCACCACAATCCCACATATAAGTCCGATCAGGGCTGCCCCATAGTTGTCCACGGCGGCACAACCGGCGGTAATCCCAACCAGACCGGCCAGGGCTCCGTTCAGCGTCATGGATATTTCCGGTTTCCCGTAGCGGGCCCAGCTCAGCAGCATGGCTGCTACTGCCCCAACCGCTGCGGCCAGGTTGGTGGAGATGATGATATTCGAAGCGTGGACTGCACTTTCACCGGAGAAAGCCAGTTCCGATCCGGCGTTGAATCCGAACCATCCCAGCCAGAGGATGAAAACCCCAAGGGCTCCATACATCATGTTATGACCCTGAATGGCCTGAGACTTGCCGTCTATATATTTGCCGATACGTGGCCCGATAAGCGATGCGGCTACGAGCGAGGCCCAGCCCCCTACGGAGTGTACCACGGTTGAGCCGGCAAAATCAATAAAGCCCATGTCTGTGAGCCAGCCATCGCCCTGCCATACCCAGTGGCCCGAAATAGGATAGATGATCACGGTCATCAGGAGTGAGAAAATCAGGTAGGTGGAGAATTTTGTCCGTTCGGCGATGGCCCCTGAAACGATGGTTGCAGCCGTGGCACAGAAAACGGTTTGAAAGAAAAGGTTATGCATCTCCCCCGCATCGTTGAAGAACAGGCTGGCACTGCCAATGAAATTCCCGATGTCGTCCCCGTACATTAAAGTGTAACCAAGTGCCCAGAATCCTATTGAACCGATACAAAGGTCCATCAGGTTTTTCATGGCGATATTAATGGTATTCTTTGCTCTTGTGAAACCAGACTCTACCAATGTGAACCCGCACTGCATAAAGAATACCAGGATGCCGGTTACCAAGATCCACATTATGTCCAATACTGTGTTTACTTCCATAATTGTAATATTTATAAGTTAGTTAGTTAATTCCTGCGTGTCCGCTTTCCTTGGTGCGTATCCTGTAGGCTTCCAGGACATCCGATACAAAGATTTTTCCATCCCCTACATTGCCCGTATAGGCGGCTTCCAAAACCGTATTCACAGTACGTTCCAGGAAGTCATCAGACACCACGATCTCCAGGTACCTCCTTTGGATATCCGTGGTGCTATAGGAGATACCGCGGTAGACGTGTCCGTGCTTTTCGTTGCCCACGCCGGTAACGTCCCAATAACTAAAGAAGTTCACTTCAATCTGATGCAAAGCTTTTTTGACATCGTCAAATTTTGACTTTCTAATAATTGCCTCAACTTTTTTCATTTGTTTGATTTTAATTGTTTTTCATTCTGCAGGACCTGCTGCCGGCAACCGGCCCTGATTTACTCAATCCCGATTGCGAATCTTGCAATACAGAATTTTGGTTTGGCTCGTATTGATTTGTTTTATCGCGGCCAAATATATGGGATAAAAAATAATACCCCCTAAAAAAATGGGGGTACATAGGTTATTTTTATTATATAAATAATTTTTACCCCTAAATATTAAGGGTATTACTTTAAAAAATATTAAAATTTAATGAATTGCCGGTTTAAAGTCTTATAAATCTTCTTATTGATGAATATTAGCCATATATCGAATTATGCCTACAAATCGACAACAAAAAATTGCAAATAGTGATAATATGGTAATTTGGGAAATAGCGTCAGAAGGCGTTAAAATACCCGTTCATGGCCGGGGCATCAGAGCTGCGAGCAGGTATTCCTTCCAAACCTCCTGAGGAAATAAGGGCATGGAAGAGAAAGCAGGAACCGGGGAGAATGTGTAAATTTTGAAGTGAAAGGAAAACCTATTTGAAGAAATCCTAACAAAACTGGATTGATTGGCGCATCGGGCACAGCCTGCACTTTTCAGAAAGAGATTAAGCCATCCAGGGGATTTTTCCCTGAAGGGACACAGATTGAGATGGTTGGAATGAGAAGGGGGAGGAGTCCCGGGAGGGGACCTGAGCCAGCTGCACCTAATTCGGCGGACAGGCCAGATGGGGTAAGCCAGTAAAATTAAATTGCCTTCTTAAAGTTGGATGCAGACAGATCGATTGGGTAGATCTTGATTTCCGGTTTTTTGGAGATAGCTTTTGTCTCCCGGGGCCGGCGACTTCTGAAACTTAGGCTGCTGTAGACCAGCATTGCCGCATTGACCGCTACCAAAACAAAAAATATCACAAAAAAGAGGGCCATTTATCGATATTGTTTAACAGTACAACGCAAAAGTACTTCTTTTCTTATAAAATACGTATTTATTCTGATTATAGTTGCTGCAACTCAAATTTTTAAGAAGCCAGCAACAGGGCGATCAATCTCTTAACAAATACTTAATTACAAAGAGCAATATTACAAAAATTACAAATGCAGCGCCCACCCAGATTACCCCCTTGTAATTTTTTTGATGCAATTTTTGATCTTTTCGGTACGACCGGATAAGGACCAGGATGAAAACAATCAAAAATAGTCCTGCGAATAGCCATTGTCCCGTACTGAACATATTTCTATTTTTATGCAAAATTAGATTAAATCCCAAGACAAATGAAGCGTAAACTCAATGCTGTTGAACATTTTCACATATCCTTCGGGCTGGGGGTGGGCACGGAGCCCAAGGCCGATATCGACCCTGCTAAAATTGAACTCAGGTTCCGGTTGATGGAGGAAGAGAACCGGGAATACCTGCAGGCGGCCAGGGAACAGGACCTGGTGGAAGTTGCGGACGCCCTGGGGGATATGCTCTATATCCTGTGCGGTACCATCCTGGAACATGGGTTGCAACATAAAATAGAAGCGGTGTTCGAAGAAATACAACGCAGTAACATGAGCAAACTGGGCGCAGACGGCAAACCTGTGTACCGGGCAGACGGAAAGGTGTTGAAAGGCCCGGATTATTTCAAACCTGACATAAAAAGGATACTGGAGGGTTGAGGCCCCCCGTGTCAGAGTACTTTATAGCGCCAGCCATAAGGGTCTTCGGCGCGGTTGTACTGAATGTCCACTAGTTGTTCCTTGAGTTTGGCAGCATAAGAATCTGCCACCTGCGGCAATTCATAGCGTTTCCCTTGGTAGCCGAATCCGGAGATAGGATTAATCACTGCCGCCGTACCGCTACCGAACAATTCCTTAAGCGAGCCATCAGCCATACCTTTAAGCAATTCGGCAACGCCCACGGGCCGAATTTCCAAATCGATGCCCTGGTCTTCGGCGAGGGTGATAACACTTTTCCGGGTTACCCCGTCCAGGATGCGGTCACTGGTAGGGGATGTGAGCAATTTGTCCCCCAGGCGGACGAAGATATTCATTGTACCTGCCTCTTCTATGTATTCGTGCGTCTTGGCATCGGTCCAGACCACCTGTTGGAAGCCTTCTTCCCTGGCGAGGTTGGTGGGGTAGAACTGCCCCGCGTAATTCCCGGCTGCCTTGGCATAGCCAAATCCGCCGTCGGCCGCACGGCTGAAGCGTTCGGCAATCTTTACGCGTACCTCCCCGCCATAGTAAGCCTGGGCGGGCGAGCAGATGATCATGAATTTATATTGTTTTGCCGGGGCCGCAATTATCCCCGGATCAGAGGCAATCATAAAGGGACGGACGTACAGGGAATTCCCGGTGCCCGGTTTCACCCATTCCCGGTCCAGCCTCAGCAGGGCCTTCATTCCCTCGAAGAAATACTCCTCCGGGAATTCGGGCATGGCCATCCGGATACTTGAAATGTTGAACCGCCTGAAATTCTCATCGGGCCTGAACAACCAGATACTTCCTTCCTCGTCCTTATAGGCTTTCATGCCTTCAAAAATGGCTTGCCCGTAATGAAATACCCGTGCGGAAGGCTCTATTACGAGGGGTTGGTAAGGGATGATCTTCGGGCTTTCCCAGGCCCCGTTCCTGTAGTCGCAAACCATCATGTGGTCTGTGAATTGCTCCCCAAAGGATAAATTATTGAAATCTACCTGCCCGATCCTGCTGGTCTTGGCTTCTTCTATATGGATCCGCTTTACCGAAGTGTCCATGAATTCCTCTTTTTAAAAAGGTAAAATTAAACATTTATAGGGAGTCCGCGCTTCTTTTTCCCCCAAAAAATCATCAGTTTTGCAATAGGTTGGGATCAGGTGGTAATCCCCGAATGGTCTCATGTAAAAAAGAATACAGTATGGTTGCAGCCCATGGGATGAGGCGTTTTCCTGAAACTACGGCCGATGGTTCCACCACTTTTCGCGTGGCTGCCTGGGATGAACCGTATCATTCCACACACGGGGCCATACGGGAATCACGTCACGTTTTTATCCAAATGGGCCTGCGACAGAGTGTACAAAACCCGGTCCGCATCCTGGAAATTGGTTTCGGGACCGGCCTCAACGCCTTATTAAGCCTCATGGAAGCCCGGGACGGGCAAAAGGAGATTTTTTATACTGCCATTGAAGCCTTCCCTCTTTCTATGGAGGAAGTGGGGCAACTGAATTACCTGGAACAACTTCAAGCCCAGGCATATGCTGAGGCTTTTGCCAATATGCATTCCGCTCCCTGGGAAACCGAATCGCCGATCTCTCCTTTTTTTGTCCTGAAAAAGCTTCGGTGCGATATCCTGGAGTTTAGCTCCGATGCTTCCTATGACCTGGTTTACTTCGATGCCTTTGGGGCAAACGTGCAACCCGAACTGTGGACACCGGACGTCTTCGCGGGGATGTACCGGGCACTGAATCCGCAGGGCATCCTGGTGACCTATGCCGCGAAGGGAAGCGTACGCAGGGCTATGCTGGCCGCTGGATTCCAGGTGGAGCGCCTGCCAGGACCCCCGGGGAAACGGGAAATGCTTCGCGCATTAAAGCCAGCGTGATCCCGCATACTTCACGGATAGAATAGCGGCTAATGTTAAAGGGGAATTAAACCCCTAGGGTTCGCCCGCTTTATCCGATACCTTTGTAAAAAATGATTTATGAGGATTTTGATAACGGGGGCAACCGGCCTGGTAGGAAATCATTTGGTAAACCTATGCCACGAACAGGGAATTCAGGTCCATTACCTGACCACACGCAGGAAAGCTTTGGAAAGCCGGGAAAATTACCGGGGATATTACTGGGACCCTGCCCGGAACGCCATAGACCCTGCCTGTTTTGAAGGAGTGGGTTCTATTGTGAACCTGGCCGGGGCGCCTATCGCCTGCCGCTGGACCAAAAGTGCGAAAAAGCGCATCCTTAAAAGTCGCACTGAAAGCCTACGTACCCTGGCAAAAGGGTTGGAACAGGTTGGTGCCCGGGAGGTAAATTCCCTGGTTACGGCCTCGGGGATCGGGGGCTACCCAAGTTCACTTTCCGAGTACTACCACGAGGATTTTGCGGGCCTTGATGCAAGTTTTATCGGCGAGGTGGTGGGGGCCTGGGAAAAGGAGGCGGATGCCCTGAAAAGATTTGATCTTTCGGTTGCCAAGATCCGCGTGGGCCTTGTTTTGGCCGAAGAAGGCGGGGCCCTTCCTCAGATGGCCAGGCAAGTGCGGCTTTATGCCGGTGCGGCTTACGGATCGGGTGAACAATGGCAGAGTTGGATCCATGTCAGGGACCTGGCCCGGATGTTCCTTTTTATACTAAACCACAGGTTGGAAGGCCTCTATAACGGGGTGGCTCCCAATCCGGTAACCAACGCCAAGTTATTCCGGGAAATTGCCCGGACCCTGGACAAACCGATGTGGTTGCCCAACATCCCCGAATACCTCATGAAACTGATCCTGGGCGAAATGGCTTCCGTACTTTTTGCCAGTCAACGGGCCAGCAGCAGAAAAATTGAAGACCTTGGGTTCGATTTTCAGTTTTCCAACGTTTGCAGAGCTCTTGAGGATATTTATCATCCGGAGGAACAGTCAGTATCCGAAGCCCGGATGGCGGGTCGAGATAGTTACCAATAAAGGGCCCTGCCTTCTTTCCCATTTCATTTTCGCCCCCCCCCTGTAAATCGTCTGTTATGTTCCGCCCTCCTGGGCGAGAAGGGGATTTTAATTTCCCGGGCTCCGTATTGTGGTATGGGCCAGGGACCCGCTTTGGGGTTTCCTGCCCTTTATTTTTAATGACATTTTGACATTTTTAAAGAAATGGCAGTACTTTTGCCATCTTTAAATGACCCATAATTAACGAATGCTACATGAATAAAAAGAATAAAGAAGAAGAAGTGCAGGATTTCGTTTCTGATGAGCAGCTGAAGCCAGACCCGGAGGAGTCGGATAGCGGGCCTGAACCATCGGATCAGGGATCCGGGGAAAAATCCGCTCAGGGAGAGGGGTACGCAGTGGAGCTTGCCCGGGAGAAGGACAAGTTTCTGCGACTGTTCGCCGAATTTGAAAATTATAAGAAACGAACCTCCAGAGAACGGATGGAACTCTTCAAGACCGCCGGGCAGGAAGTCATTGGCTCCCTTTTGCCTGTTCTGGATGATTTTGAGCGGGCCCTGAAGGAAATAGCCAAATCTTCGGATAAGGAGTTGTTTAAGGGGGTTGAACTAATTGATAATAAACTGAGGGAAACTCTCCGGAACAAAGGTCTGAGTGAGATCCAGGTTCATGCGGGCGATGTTTTTGACCCTGAAGTCCACGATGCCATTACTCAAATCCCTGCACCGGAAAAAAAGCTAAAGGGAAAGGTTATCGAAGTAATTGAAAAAGGCTTCCGCCTGGGGGACAAGATCATACGGCACCCGAAGGTGGTGGTAGGAAATTGAGATCGACAGACAGCTCAGGTGTACACGGTACTAATTTGAAATTGCAGCATGAAGCAGGATTATTATGAAATTCTTGGTATTGACAAAAATGCCAGCCCTTCTGAGATAAAGAAAGCATATCGCAAAAAGGCTATTCAGTACCATCCCGACAAGAATCCCGGAGATGCCAAGGCTGAGGAAATGTTCAAGAAGTCAGCCGAAGCCTATGAAGTATTGAGTGATCCCCAGAAAAAGGCGAGGTACGACCAGTATGGCCACGCCGCCTTTGAAGGCGGAGGATTCGGGGCCGGAGGAATGAATATGGAAGACATCTTCAGCCAGTTCGGGGATATCTTTGGAAGTGCCTTTGGAGGTGGCTTTGGCGGTTTTAGCGGCTTTGGAGGTGGCGGACAACGGCGGGTCAAGGGAAGTAACCTTAGGATTCGCGTAAAGCTAAACCTCGAAGAAGTGGCCCTGGGAGTGGAAAAAATGGTCAAGGTAAGACGGAAAGTCCAGGCCCCAGGGGTAACCTACAAATCGTGTCCCACCTGCCATGGAACCGGGCAGGTGACCAAAATCACAAATACTATCCTGGGGCGCATGCAAACGGCGACCACCTGCAGTTCCTGCGGGGGTACCGGCCAAATCCTGGATAACCGGCCTCCTGATGCCGATGCGCAGGGACTGGTGGTAAGTGAGGAGACTGTTTCAATTAAAATCCCGGCCGGAGTTGAGGGCGGGATGCAACTCAAAGTATCCGGCAAGGGGAATGAAGCCCCTGCCAATGGTATTCCCGGCGATTTGCTGGTGGCGATAGAGACGGAAGAGCACGATACCCTGAAACGCGAAGGGGATAATTTGCATTACGACCTGTACATCAGTATTTCAGACGCCGTCCTGGGGACATCCAAGGAAATCGATACAGTCACTGGGAAGGTCCGAATCAAACTGGAACCCGGGATCCAATCAGGCAAGATCCTTCGTTTAAGAGGGAAAGGGATTTCGAGCATCAACGGCTACGGCGCAGGCGACTTGTTGGTCCATGTGAATGTCTGGACCCCGAAGGTACTGTCCAAGGAACAAAAGGAGTTTTTTGAGAAAATGCAGGAACATGATAATTTTGAGCCAAAGCCGGAAAAATCCGATAAATCGTTCTTTGAAAAGGTAAAAGACATGTTCTCATAACGATTTAATTTTCTTTTTAAATAAAAAACGTATATTTGGGTTAATATTGGGCGACCAATATTAATTTTCTTTTTCATAGCAATTTTTTTCCCATCCTTAATCCAATTAAGGGTGGGTTTTGTTTTTTATGGATACGGGTGTTTCCCATACCCCTGTGGGCGTGCCGCCCGCTGCACGATGGTATTTGCAACTGAAAAATACACCCTTGGGGCTCCCCCCTGTCCCTGACTTTTTTAGCCCCCCCCGACCGCTTTATACAATTTGTGGACCACGGTAAATCTCTTTGGTTGCATTTCTATATCTTTGGGGAAATTGCTTGCATGAACACGATTTTGGCTGCGGAAGGGGTGACCAAGAAATTTGGTGACCACATGGCACTCAACGATATTTCCCTGGAAATCCCGAAAAACAGCATTTATGGACTTCTCGGCCCGAACGGGGCCGGAAAAACCACCCTCATACGGATCATAAACCAGATCACTTATCCCGACCGCGGAAAGGTTTTTTTTGACGGGCAGCCCTTACACCCCAGGCATATTTCTTTAATTGGATACCTTCCTGAAGAAAGAGGCCTTTATAAGAGCATGAAAGTGGGCGAACAGGCCCTCTACCTTGCCCAGTTAAAGGGGTTGTCCCTGGCTGAGGCCAAAACCCGCCTCAAATACTGGTTTGAACGCCTCGAAATCGGAGATTGGTGGAACCGAAAAATCCAGGAACTATCCAAAGGGATGGCGCAGAAAATACAATTCATCGTAACCGTACTCCACCGTCCGAAGCTCCTGATTTTCGATGAACCGTTCAGCGGTTTCGATCCGATCAATGCCAATATTATCAAGGATGAGATCCTGCAGCTGAAGGCGGAAGGCACCTCGATCATATTTTCCACACACCGCATGGAATCTGTCGAAGAATTATGTGAATACATCGCCCTGATCCACAATGCGGAAAAGATACTCGACGGCAAACTGAGTGAGATCAAAAAAGCCTATAAGAATAACATTTACAAAGTAGGACTGGCCTCCGAAGATGGAGAAGAGCTAATGGAGAAACTGGCTGAGGACTTTAACATCTCAGATCAGCTGATAGACCCGGAGGAAAAACAGCTTCACTTCAGGGTGCAGTTGCCATCTGAGGATACCAGGGCATTCCTGCAGTACCTTTCCGGCAAGGCCAGCATCCAGAATTTTGTGGAAACCATCCCCTCGGCCAGCGATATTTTTATTCAAACCGTTCAAAGTAAGAACCTTCATGAATAAACTCTTGCTCATTATAAAAAGGGAGTACCTCGCAAAAGTGCGGAACAAATCGTTTGTGATAATGACCTTCCTGAGCCCCATCCTGATGGTAGGTATGGTGGTTCTCATCGCCTACCTTACCGAGGTCAACGACAGTGAACGGCGGGTGGTTGCGGTACTGAACGAAAGCCCCTTTTTTGAAGGGGATTTTGACCCTACCCCCAACACCAATTACATACAATTCCACAATATTTCCCTGGCAGAAGCCAAGGATTCCACCTCGGCTTCAGGTTTTTACGGCTTGTTGCATATCCCTCCCGAACACCGACTGGAAGAAGCTGCGGCAAAGGCGGTCTTTTACTCCAAGGAATCCCCCAGCACCTCCATGCTCGATATGCTGGAGCAAATTTTCCAGGATCGCCTGAGGGCCAAGAAGTTGAAAGAGATCGGGGTTTCGCAGGACGACTTTGCCAACATCCAAAAACGGTACGAAATTCAGACCGCAACCTTTACAGGCAGGGAGAGCCTCAAAGGGATCAACGAGATCAAAGCGATCATAGGAGGCGGTTTCGGCTACCTGATTATGATGTTTATTATCATTTACGGAGGGTTTGTGATGCGCAGCGTGATAGAGGAGAAAACAAGCCGGGTTATTGAGGTGATCATCTCTTCTGTCAAGCCTTTCCAGCTTATGCTGGGTAAAATAATCGGGAATTCCCTGGCCGGGATCACCCAGTTTGCCATCTGGATCGTTTCTGCCGGCTTATTGTTGCTGGTGGTTTTTATGATTTTCGATATAGATCCAACCGGCATGAGCCACCCGCCGGGGATGCCTGTTAATGCCGTTACGGACATGGCCACATCGGCCTCCAGTGTCGATACTCTTCAAAAATATGCCGAAGAGCTCTACCGCCTGCCCTGGCTAATGTTGATCTTCTTTTTCATCGTATACTTCCTGCTGGGCTACCTTATTTACAGTTCAATCTACGCAGCCATAGGCGCAGCGGTAGATAATGAGACGGATACACAGCAATTTATTTTTCCCATTATCCTGCCGCTAATGCTGGGTATTTACGTGGGGTTCTTTTCGGTATTCAATAACCCACACGGGCCCATTGCCGTGGCTTTTTCCCTTTTTCCACTTACTTCGCCAATTGTAATGCTGATGCGGCTTCCTGGCGGCCTGGGTGGGGGCGGGGTCCCGGTTTGGCAATTAATCGCTTCCCTCCTCCTGCTTGCAGGGAGCTTTCTTGGTATCGTCTGGCTGGCCGCCAAAATTTACCGTGTGGGGATCCTCATGTATGGCAAGAAACCCACTTATAAAGAATTGTTTAGATGGTTAAGGTATTGATGATGCAGGGCAAGGGGGTGAATGAACTTTTGGATTCGGATATCTGGGACTCTGTCCGGAAGATACTCGACCTCGGGATACACTTGGGCCAGGGCGAAGATTCCATAGACATTACCCTTGGGCTCCTGCTCCTGCTTTCACTGGCCTTTGTCCTTACCTGGTCCCTGTTGAAATTTCTACGCTACCTGCTGACCCGTAAAATGCAGGGAGAAGACAAACTCAAGTTCATCAGCGTCTTCAAGTTCATCAATTATGTGGTTTATATAACGGTCATAATCCTGACCATGAGTGCCGCGGGGATAAATATTACCCTGCTGATCACCGCGTCAGCAGCCCTGTTTGTCGGGCTGGGCCTGGCTTTGCAGGACCTCTTCCAGGATGTGATCGCTGGGATTTTTATTATCCTGGATAAATCCCTGAATGTTGGGGATATCGTGGAAGTAGACGGGAAAGTGGGGAAGGTTTTCGATATTAAATTGCGTACCACCCGGGCCATTACCCGGGACGACAAGGTGATCATCATCCCCAACCACAAATTCATCAGTGATGTAATATACAACTACACACAAAACCACAAAACCACGCGCGAAGAAGTTTCAGTTGGGGTGGCCTATGGAAGCGACGTTATTCTGGTCACGGAAATCCTCCTAAAATGCGCTCAGGAACAGAAACCTGTGCTCAAAAACCCAAAGCCATTCGTCCTTTTTGACGATTTCGGGGATTCAGCCCTACTATTCTCCGTTCACTTCTTTATTTCAGATGCCTTCGCCGTTCCCAGGCTCAAGAGCCATATCCGATACCTTATAGACACCCGCTTCCGCGAGAATGGGATCAGTATTCCCTTTCCACAACGTGATGTCCACATTTATCAGAGCAGTCCCTTGCAGCATAGCAGTGTGCCTAACAGACCTAATGCGGACGAAACCTGATATGAACTACAAAAACCTGTCCCTCGCTATCCTGTTCTTTTGTATTCGAGCCGTATTTTCACAAAGTACCGACATTGCCCGGGTTGAATACACCATGCTCCCGAAAAATGACAGTGAGATTCAGGTGGCCCGTTGGCGATTCCTGTTCAACCTCCCGATTCGGGTTGCGCATGAACAGTATTTGGTTGCCGGGATGGAATACAACCAGATTGATTTTGACAATTCAGGTACCCTCCCCTTCGACGGGTCGGACCTGAAAGGCCTTCATGTGATCGACCTGAATATGGGCTATATATTCAAGTGGAACGCCAACTGGCGGTTTGTGGGCATCGTCAGTCCGCGGCTGGCATCCAACTTCGTGGAGGGCCTTCAGGGCGATGACTGGAAGCTGAATATGACGGCCTCATTTTGGAAGGAAGTGCCCGATGCCGAAAGACCTTTCAGACTGGTCCTTGGGCTCAGTTACAACAGCAATACCGGCCTGCCATTTCCCTTGCCGCTTGTTAATTACTACCGGAAGTTCGATCCGCATTGGGCCTTTATCCTGGGGATCCCGAAATCAGCGTTCCGCCATTTCTTCAACGACCGGCATTTGATGGAGGCCTCGGTCTTCCTGGACGGATATTTTGTGAACATCCAGAATGATATCCTCCTGAGTGACGGGGCTATCGGATCATCGATTTCCCTTTCAGCCGGGATAGGGGCCCTGGAATATCAATACAAGATCACACAAAAATTGTCGTTCTACAGCCTGGCGGGATATGCCTTTTTCCAGAACGGCCTGCTCAGGGACGACAAAAGGAACAACGTTTTTGTCCTCAACAAGAATGGAAATATTTATTTTAGGACTGGTTTAAAAGTCTCAATTTTTTAAAACGAATAGCATGCCGAAGATTTTGGTTATTGAAGATGAATCCGCTATCAGGCGCGTATTGGTGAAAATCCTGACGGAAGAAAATGAAACCTACGAAGTGGAAGAGGCTGATAATGGCTCGGTAGGGCTGGAACTCATAAAGAAAAATGATTACGACCTGGCCCTGTGCGATATTAAAATGCCCAAGGTAGACGGGGTGGAGGTGCTGCAGGAAGCCAGAAAACTGAAGCCGGAGATCCCTTTTATCATGATTTCGGGTCATGGCGACCTGGATACGGCGGTCAATACGATGCGTTTGGGGGCCTTTGACTATATATCCAAACCGCCAGACCTTAACCGCCTGCTCACCACGGTGCGCAATGCTTTGGACAGGAAGGAGCTGGTCACGGAAAATAAAAACCTGAGAAAAAAGGTAACCCGGAATTACGAAATGGTTGGGGAAAGCAAGGCCATACAGACCATCAAGGAAATTATAGACAAGGTGGCACCCACGGATGCCCGGGTGCTCATTACGGGGTCGAACGGGACCGGGAAGGAACTGGTTGCGCACTGGATCCATGAAAAGAGCGAGCGGAGCAGCGCCCCCTTCATTGAAGTGAACTGTGCGGCCATTCCTTCCGAACTGATAGAAAGCGAGCTTTTCGGACACGTAAAAGGCGCCTTTACCTCGGCAGTAAAAGACCGTGCGGGGAAGTTCGAGGCGGCCAACAAGGGAACTATTTTTCTGGATGAGGTGGGCGATATGAGCCTTTCTGCCCAGGCCAAGGTGCTGCGGGCCTTACAGGAGAATAAGATTTCCAGGGTGGGCACGGACAAGGATATCAAGGTGGATGTCCGGGTGGTAGCCGCGACCAATAAAGACCTCATGAAAGAGATTTCAGAGGGAAAGTTCCGGGAAGACCTTTATCACCGCCTGGCCGTGATCCTGATACAGGTGCCTTCCCTGAGTGAAAGGCGGGATGATATCCCCCTCCTGATCGATCACTTTACCAAAAAGATTGCCGCAGAACAGGGCACGGGCTCTAAAAATTTCTCCAAAAAGGCTGTGGACCTGCTTCAAAGCTACGAGTGGACCGGGAATATACGGGAATTGCGCAATGTGGTGGAACGCCTTATCATCCTGGGGGGCGCCGAGGTTTCAGAATCGGATGTCAAACTCTTCGCGAGTAAGTAGGAAGCCTTGCGGGGAAGTTGGAAGTCCCAATTGCATAGCCCCCTAATATGTGACGCATTTTTTAAGTTCTTCAAGCGCATCCTCGGTAATCTGCTTGGTTCGAAGGTTATAGTATTTCTTACCTTCCGATAGGTCCGGCTTCAGGAGTTCCTCCTCACAATGCCGGTAGATGCGGTAGGCGAATGCGTAGGCATCTTTGCAATCGACGGTTTTGACTACTTCAGCCAGGGAATTCTTGTACCGCAAAAGTGATTGGTCGATCTGTTTCCGCAACTCCGGGCCATCAGGTCCCTTCATGGCTTCTTTTTCCCGTTCGGCAGATTTGGTGTTCATAGCCAGGACGTCGCTCTGGTAACGGCTCCCGTGCAATTCGTCGTGCTTCTCCAGGGCCTCCAGGCTGCCTATGGCGTTTTCCAGGGCCCGTTTCAACAATATTTTGCTGCCATTCAGGGAAGATACGCGGGTGGCTTTTTTGAGGTAGTCCAAACTTTCGTATATGCTTTTGTTTGCATAATCGCAATTACAGGCTTCGAATTGCTTACGCGATTTCTCAATGGCATTCAGGGCTTTGTATGCGAAATAGCGGGAAGTATTGAGGTCTTCAGCCGCCAGGGCCTTTTGCGTTTGAGTTTTGATGTAATTGATATTGGATCCTGCGTACGCACATGCCTTGTTGTCTGAGTACGAAGTAAGTACGAACAGGCAAAGCATGCAAAAAGAGTAGAACATCTTCATAGCTTAAGGTATCGATTTGGTAAAATTTAGGCGTGGTAAAGATAAAAATGCCCTTTCTGGCGGCCCTATTTAATCGTTTAAGCGGCCAAATGTCCGGTCATATGAACGAAATATGAAGAAATTCACCCCAAAATTCCTATTTTAAGGCCGCCTTGGAGTAGAGGCCCGAATCAATTCTTCCGATTATGAAATCCATCAATCCTGGCGATTATTTGGCCGATAAAACCTTAAACCTTCGAAACAGAGCTACTTATGAAGATTTCGGAGCCTCTGAAAAGAAGCTGGAAAAGGAGCTGGCGGCCCTTCGCAAAAAGCTCGCTGATTTCCAGGATACTCTCTATGCCCATGGCCGGTATGCTGTTTTGGTTTGCCTTCAGGGCATGGATACCGCCGGGAAGGATAGCCTTATCCGGGAGGTTTTCAAGGAATTCAATGTAAGGGGTATCCAGGTTCACAGCTTTAAAGTCCCAACCCCCCTCGAATTGCAGCACGATTTTATCTGGAGGCACTATATCGCCCTGCCCCCCCGGGGCAAGTTTGGTGTATTTAACCGAACCCATTATGAAAACGTGCTGGTTACAAGGGTACATCCAGGATATATCCTGAATGAAAACATTCCGGGTATCGAAAGTGTGGACGCCATCGACCAGGCCTTTTGGGAAGGGCGTTTTGAGCAAATACGGAATTTTGAGCGGGACCTGGTACGAAACGGCACCATCCTCTTTAAATTTTACCTGCACCTGTCCAGGGAGGAGCAACGGCAGCGACTGCTGAGGCGTATCCGCCTGCAAGAAAAGAATTGGAAATTTTCCCCGGGCGACCTGAAGGAACGACAACTATGGGACCGGTATATGGATTGCTATGAGCTGGCCATTGCCCATACCAGCCTCCCGGAAGCCCCCTGGTATGTGATCCCTGCAGATAACAAGGAGGCCTCCCGATTTCTCGTGGCTTCCGTACTTTGGGAAGCGTTAAAAAAATATAAAGATGTGAAGGAACCCGAATTGGATGAAGAAATAAAGGCTAATATTGCGAACTACAAAGAGCAATTGGAAAAAGAAGGAGCATGAAATATTTGTGGATTTTACTGCTGATGGCTTTCCTGCCTATGCGATCCCAGCAGACAGACGAAAAACAAATCAAAGATATTTACGACACAGCACTTTCCGACGGAAAGGCCTATGACTGGCTGAATTACCTGACCAACCAGATAGGGGGCAGGCTGTCGGGCTCGGTACAGGCGGAACAGGCGGTGGATTATACCAAAAAAATGCTTGGGGACCTGGAGCTGGACAAGGTGTGGCTGCAACCGGTTATGGTACCAAAATGGGTGCGGGGAACACCTGCATTCGCCTATATGGAAACCGAACCCGGGCATACTACCAATTTTCCTGTCTGTGCCCTCGGGGGATCGGTGGGAACTCCTTTAGGGGGGGTAAAAGCCCCGATCATTGAAGTTCATGGTTTCGAGGAACTGGCTGCACTGGGGAGGGAAAAGATAGATGGGAAGATCGTATTTTACAACCGCCCTATGAAGCCCACGCTGATCAACACATTCGAAGCGTATTCGGGCAGCGTGGACCAGCGCTATGAGGGGGCGGAACAGGCGGCGCGTTTCGGGGCGGTAGGTGTGCTCGTTCGCTCTATGAACCTGCGCCTTGATGATTACCCGCACGCCGGTGCTATGTCCTACGGGGATACCCCGGTCCAAAAGAGGATCCCCGCGGCGGCCATCAGCACGAATGGGGCCGAACTCCTCAGCACCACCCTGAAACTGAATCCCGATATCAAATTTTATTTCAAACAAAACTGCCGCCAGCTCGAAGATGTTCCTTCCTTCAATGTGATCGGGGAGATCAGGGGCAGCACCAGGCCGGATGAGATCATGGTAGTGGGTGGGCACCTGGATTCCTGGGACCTGGGACAGGGGGCACACGATGACGGGGCCGGGTGCGTACAGAGCATGGAAGTGCTGCGTCTCCTCCGCAAAACCGGGTACCAACCCAGACATACCATTAGGGTTGTTCTTTTTATGAATGAGGAAAATGGATTAAAAGGAGCTGAGGAATATGCCAAAGTGGCGCGGGAAAAAGGGGAAAAGCATATTTTCGCCCTGGAAAGCGACGCGGGCGGGTTTACACCGCGTGGGTTTTCCTTCGACTGCTCCGATGCCGATTTTCAGCAAATCCAGGAATGGAAACCTTTGTTCGCCCCCTATCTTATCCACCTGTTCGACCGGGGCGAAAGCGGAGCTGATGTAGAACCCCTGAAGGAAAATGGCGCCCCGGGATTGGTACTGGCGGGATTGCGACCCGATTCCCAAAGGTATTTTGATCATCACCATGCCGAGAATGACACTTTTGAATATGTCAATAAACGAGAACTTGAATTAGGTGCCGCCACCATGGCCAGTCTCATCTACCTCATGGATAAATACGGGCTTCCAACCACACCGGTTTCTAACGAAAACTAAGCCCTGTTCTTGCCCGGCAATGCCCGCAGGATGATCATGACTATTGACTATCTTTGCGCCTCTTAATAATGACTCTATGAAAGACGGACTGTACGCTAAATTCAATACCACGAGAGGCAATATCCTGGTATTGCTCACCTATGATAAGACACCCGGTACCGTGGGTAATTTCGTTGCCCTGGCCGAAGGGTCCCGCGAAAACAAGGCCCGCCCGACAGGCCGGCCCTATTACGACGGACTAAAATTTCACCGGGTCATTCCCGATTTCATGGTTCAGGGAGGGTGTCCCGAAGGTACGGGTGCCGGGGGCCCGGGCTATTCCTTTGCCGATGAAATCCACCCCGGGTTAAAACATTCGGGCCCGGGGGTACTGTCCATGGCCAATGCCGGACCCGGCACCAATGGAAGCCAGTTCTTTATAACCCATGTACCCACGCCCTGGCTGGATGGCAAGCATTCGGTTTTCGGGCAGGTCGTTGAAGGGCAGGAAGTGGTAGATGCCATCCGGCAGGGAGATGTCATTGAAACCCTTGAGATCCTCCGCGTAGGGGATGCCGCTCAATCCTGGGATGCGGTTAAGGCATTTGACGAATTCAGGAAAGCGTGGGAAGAAAAGAAGGCCGAAACACGTAAAAAGGCTGAAAAGGCCCTGGAGGATATGAGCGAGGGCTTCAATAAAACAACAAGCGGGCTGCGCTATAAGATACTTCGCGAAGGAAAGGGTGAACGGCCGGAAAAAGGCCAGAATGTTTCGGTGCATTACGAGGGCGCCCTGACCGATGGAAAAGTATTTGATTCCTCTTACCTTAGGAATGAACCCATACAATTTGCCTGGGGTGTAGGACAGGTGATCCCGGGCTGGGACGAGGGCATTGGCCTGCTGCGGGAAGGGGAGAAAGCCCGGCTGATTATCCCGTCGTATCTGGCTTACGGAAGTGCAGGGGCCGGAGGGGTTATCCCCCCGGATGCCGTCCTTATCTTTGATGTCGAGCTCCTCCGAATCAGCTGATTATTAGCCTGCGCTTGTTAATGTGACAAGCCGGATGCCGTCCCGGCCTACTCAGATTTTTTTCCGGACCAATTGGCGCTGAAAACGAATAATAGCGTGTTAATAGCAACAAAAGCTGCCCAAACCGTAAATAATATTTCCATAGCAAGGGGATTCATTTACCACCTTATTAGGAACAACCGACAAATGATAAACCCTACCCACAACAGGTATTTCCCTGGATGGGCCACGTTACAAAATGAGAACCCCGGTCACAGAAGGCAATAAAAAACCCCGGTTGCTGATAACCGGGGTCGTATAAAAAAAAATGAACTCTTCAGACCTCTACGCGATCACTTTAACATTTACGGCGTTCAATCCTTTTTTACCTTGTTGCAGCTCAAACTCTACAACATCACCTTCGCGTACTTCATCAATTAAACCTGAAATGTGTACAAAGTGATCTTCTTGTGAACCGTCCTCCGTAATGAAGCCGTATCCTTTGGCGTCATTGAAGAACTTAACTGTTCCTTTACTCATAATAAAAACTATTAAAAAATTAATTTAGGGGGCAAAGGTATGGTTTATTCACGGGATTCTGGCGATTTTATCCAATATTATTTCAAAAAAAGCCAATGAAAGGCAATCCAAAAATAATGTAGGAGTTTCCTGTTGGAACCTGCTAATTATGGATGAAATGTTCCCCGTATTCAATTTACTGTCAATTAAAGAGGTATATTAATCAGGTATCATCCGGACCCTCCAGGCTCATAAATTTTTATTGATGTGGAGCTTTGAATTCCGAATGGTATTATCACCTGAAATTTCTTAAACCAACAAAACACTAAGATTATGAAAAGAATCAAACGATTATCGGGCATTTTGTTATTGCTGCTCATGGGAAACCTGCAATGGGCGTCGGCCCAGAATACGTCGGAGGAAAGGGCGGCGTACATTACGGTAAGTACCTGGCACTGGAATATGGATTATGAGGATTTTGACATGGCAACCTGGAAGGCAGTGGCGAAGGAGTATTTTGACAAGGTAGTGGCGAAAAATGAACTCGTTGTGGCCTCAGGCGTTTACCTGCATCATTTTACCCCCGACAGCCGTGAAATCCTGTTTGTATCAGCCTACAAATCCTGGGAAGATATTGACAAGGCGGGAGATCGCACCGCTGAACTAATAAAGGAAGGCTGGCCCGACGAAGCAGCGCGAAAGGAATTTTTTAAAAAGTACTTTGCCTATTATGAGGACTTTCATTCCGATGAGATCTATGCAACCATGGATGGCGCCAAACCCACGAACATCGCCGAAGGCAATATCCTGTACGTCAGGAAGAGCCATTTTGCGTTTCCCAGTGATGGGTCTGGAGATGAATTCAGGGCGCTCAGCAAAGAATACAATGAGAATGTTATCATGAAAAATCAACATATCAAGGGCTATTATCCCAACCAGCACGCCTGGGGCTCAGACCGTACCGAATTCGTGGAGGGATATATCCTGGATTCCATGGCCGATTTGGAGCAAATGTTCGATCGGAACACAGAACTCGTCAACGAACACTGGGCCGATGAAACAGCTAGAAAAGCCTGGTTTAAAAAGGCCGGCAAATATTTTACCGGCGTACATGGCGATTATATCTATGACGTGGTGAAAGAACTGATAAAATAATCCATTTTGCCTAATGAAAAGGGCGCCCAAAGGCGCCCTTTCAATTTATATGAACGTCGGCTTAAACCCTCGGGTCTGGTGTTAGCCGCAAATAAGGCCGTATTTCTTCTACGCCTTTCACAAATATTTTTTTGGCTTCCTCGGTGGGAATGGAAGGGCTTACCACCACTTTTTCACCATTCTTCCAGTTGGCGGGGGTGGCCACCTTATGATAGGCCGTTAATTGCAGGGAATCGATGACCCGGAGCAACTCATAAAAGTTTCGTCCGGTGGATGCCGGATAGGTCAAAATAAGTTTGACGGTCTTGTCTGGCGCGATGATATAAACGGAACGCACGGTAAGGCTATCATTGGCTTTCGGGTGGATCATGTCGTATAAATTGGCCACTTTCTTGTCTTCATCCGCGATGATCGGAAAATTCATGGTGACATGCTGGGTATCGTTGATGTCTTCGATCCATTTCAGGTGCGAATCTTTCGGATCCACGCTCAGGGCGAGCATTTTCACATTGCGCTTGTCAAATTCATCCTTGAATTTGGCAGCTGTACCCAACTCTGTGGTGCAAACCGGGGTGAAGTCTGCCGGGTGCGAGAACAGAATCCCCCAGCTGTCGCCGAGGTAATCATAAAAATGGATCGTTCCTACCGAACTATCCGCTGTGAAATCAGGGGCGGTATCGCCCAGTCGTATTGTTGCCATGGGTTTTGTTATTTAGCTGTTTATAATTACCTATAAAAATAATAGATTTAATGGGTAAAGTAAATCCCACAGGGTTAAAAAAGTATTAAAATTTGTTTGGGCATGCGGTGCCAATTCCCGGCCCCGATTCCCGGAGGCGGATGACCGAGCAAAAAAGCGATCGGCCCATGATTAATTCCGGTGGCCGGCAACAGGAAATCGTTTTTCCTTCCCTATTTTTACACTATGGAGGAGAGTACTCTTGAAAAATTGCGGTATCCGATCGGGCATTTTGTGGTGCCCGAAAAGATCACCGATACCCTGCTCGCAGATTGGATAGCCCAGCTGGAGGCCCTGCCTGTGGTTTTGGAGGACCTGGTAAAAGGCCTGAACGAGGAGCAACTGGATACCCCCTACAGACCTGGCGGGTGGACGGTACGGCAATTGGTTCACCATATTTCAGACAGTCATCACAACAGCTATGTCCGGTTTAAATGGGCCCTTACGGAAGATACCCCCACCATCAAACCCTATGATGAAAAGGCGTGGGCAGCATTGTTCGATTCCAGAACGGCGCCTATCGGGATTTCCCTGGCGCATCTTAAGGCGGTACACACCAAACTGGTCTACCTTTTAAAGGGATTATCCGGCGACGATCTTACGCGGGGCTTCATACACCCGGATGGTAATGTGACATCAACCGTGGCGGAAAACATCGGGCGATATGCCTGGCATGGCAGCCACCATTATACCCACATCAAGAAATTGCTGGTCCGAAAAGGATGGTTGATTGACAATAAGGAAAGTCATTCCTGATGGCCATATGCCGGTAAATCCACTGCGAAGCTCATGGTTTGAGGGATTTGATGAGGATGTACATGGGCCGTTCTTCCTCAATGCTGTCGGGATAGTGGAGTGTTTTTTCCTCCAGGACAACAAACCCGTGCTTTCTGTAGAAGAGCAGTGCCGGGCCTTTGCGCATGGTATCCAGCCACAGGACCCTTTTCCCCATCTTCAGGGCTTCGTCTGTTACGAAATCCAACGCCTGTTTCCCAATGCCTTTCCCCGAATATTCCTGCAACAGGTATAGCCTTTCCAGTAACATGGCGTGTTGTGGAGAGAACCCGGATACTTCCCTGTCCCGGATTATTTTTATGATCCCAACCGGTACGTTTTCCCGGAGGATTAGGTAATGGGCATTCCCGGGGTCTTTCAATTCACGGGCTACTGCGTCCCTGCTAAAGCCGTTCCGGATATAGGGGCCGGGATCCGCATTCTTCCACAAATGCAGATAATGCTGGATATAGGAGCGAATCCCCACCTGGCTATAGGTCTCCTGATTCCCGGCATGGACGGCTTCAAATACAACTTCGGGTGTCATTTTTTGAGGTCCTGGCATTCACCCCCCTCGGGGCCATAGAAGAAGACCCAGGTCGCAAAATCCTCGCTGAAGTTTTCGAAGCGGTGGATGGTGTTAGCAGGGACAAAAAGGAAGTCCCCGGGGCCGAAGGTGGTGCGGTCCTCTCCACTTATAAAATCGCCCTGACCGGAAATTATGACGTACACCTCATCCCGGGAATGGGGTTGCTGCAGGTCTACCTTTTCGGGGCGGTACACTTCAACACTCAGGGAGCCGTGGGTGAATAAAATCTTAAATGGGCTGTGGTATTTTTCAAGTTCTTGCAGCGCCGCTGCCCGGCCGAGCTTCATAATGGGGGAGTATTTAAAATATTTTTCAGGGGCTATACCATTTGATGTTGCAACCGATGCTCGGTTTTTGATCCGGGTCAATCGGCTCGTTCTGCAATAGGGCGTCCAGGGCGGCCCTGAGGTCAGATCCGGTCAGTGGGATCCCGTTGCCGGGCCGCGAATCATCTAGCTGCCCGCGATAAACCAGTTCGAGCCGTTCATTGAAGAGATAGAAATCAGGGGTGCAGGCCGCATGGTATTTCCTGGCCACCTCCTGGGTCAGGTCGTACAGGTAGGGAAATGGATATCCCTCTTTTTCGGCCGTTTTTTTCATGAGGGGCGGGGCATCCTCAGGATAGTTTTCCACGTCGTTGCTGGAGATCGCGATGAAGGAGATGCCCCGGCCGGTATAATCCCCGGCAATTCTTACCAGTTCGGGGTTTACATGTTTAACGAAGGGGCAGTGGTTGCAAATAAACATGATCACTGTTCCTCTCTCCCCGCGTATTGAACGGAGTTGCAGGGTTTGTCCGGTTACGGTGTCCGGAAGGCTGAATGCCGGGGCAGGTGTCCCCAACGCCAGCATATTGCTCGGTGTCCTTGCCATTTTCGTCTTGTTGTTTAAATTGTTTGATCGTCAAAATATCCGTATTCAGGTACCAAAAGCTATGGTACCTGCCCATTGAATTTACGAATAAAGGCGTACAAATAAAAGAAGAGTCGCCCTCTTGCTTATTGCCGAAAGTATTCCTAATTTAAACAAAAACAAAGCATACAAATGGATAACGCCTACTCATCACTGTCTGTAGCGATCAGGAAGTTGCAGGAGGAAGGGTACACCGAAGACTTCAACCTTTGCAATGCCGGTGTGGAAAATAAAACCAAAAAGAAGGTCCACGCGGCCTCTGAGCTCAATGTCGTAAAATATTACCGCTTTGAAGGGGAGTCCAATCCGGATGACAATACAGTTCTGTATGTCATAGAGACTGCTTCCGGGGATAAGGGATTGCTACTGGATGCTTACGGAGCGTATTCCGGGAATGTTCCTAAAGAACTGATGGATAAGCTCCGGATCTCACACTAGCCGCATCCGCGATCAGGCCCAACCGGTCTGCGCATTCATCTTACATCAGGTGCCCGAAATAGATAGCATTCATGAGGAGCTTGTTGGTCCCGTACCAAAAGGCCCTGAAATTGGTATCGTCAATAAAGATGATCACCCGTCCTTTCCCTAATTTTTGCACCTGGAATGGTACGCTGTTCCTTAATAATTGCAAATTCTCTTCGGAGATATACCCGCTTAGCAGGGGGTCTGAAGTATAGCGGATGGGGTTGTTGTAACTGTTTTTATCCGCTTCCAGGTAGATATTGCAATTCCTGAAGAGGGGAAGGCGGTCATATTGGTAGCCGTAGTTGATCGGGTGCGAACGGTCTGTACTCGCCTCGAAGATGGCGCCTCCGGTTTCCTGGGCCCCTTCGAAGGTTTCTTTTTGTCCATAGCTGATGTTTTTAGCCACCAGGGTGTCTGTCCGGAAAGTAAGATGCATCAGTTCGTTCTTGCTAAACCAGTTCGCGGCATTGCGATATCCAATGAGGGTCCCTCCATCCCTGACCCAAGCCTTTAATTTTTCAGCCAGTTTTTGGTCGGGTTCCTCCTTGCCATAAAAGCCCGGGAGGATTATATCGGTATATCGGTGCAAATCGACCGAGTTGAGGTAGGAGAGATCCAGTTTGGTAATTTTCGTATCATAGCGCGTATCGAAAAGATGCCAGATCTCGCCTGCATCGTAGGATCGTATCCCCTTGCCTACAATCAGGCCTACCTGCTGGCTTTCCAGGGCTTCAAAGTTCCGGCTTCCCAGGTCGATACCCTCAGTAAGGCCTGTATCCGCCGCAAAGATATGGAGATGGCTTCCTGAAGCCACTTTCCGGAGGAATTCATATAACTCCTCAGGATCCAATGCCTGTCGTGCTACCGGGATGAGGATTGTCCCGTAATCGTATGACCTTCCTTCAAGTGAAAATGGTTTTTGAGCCACTTTGGCCCGGATCCCCTTGTTAAGGATTTGGTTCAGGGCTTTGGGGCTGTAATACTCATTCCATTCAAAAAGATAGGCATAATGGCTCAGGCGGTTGACATTTCCTTCGGGCAGGGCCAGGCTGTCCAGGGGGTTCCCCTCCCCGTCGAGTGAGCGGGTTTCGGCATAGTCCAGGTTAAAGGCCAGGGGAAATGTCCAGGCAGAAATGTCATAGAACAGGCTGTCTGTAAAGGAGGTGCGTTTCTCGAACATGGATTTCAGGAGTCGGAAGTTCTTCTGATCGGTGGGCACCATATAGGCCGCCCCGGGTTTATAGGTGGTGCCATCGATGGAAATAGCCTTTTCGAGGGAATGTACCTCGATATTTTGCCTATGCAGGATTTCTGCCAGGTGCCATGACCTGGCGGCATCCTTTTCATCGCCGAACACATACCCCTTAACCCGGCTGTCCGCGGCTTCTTTCCATTGGTTCCTGTAGAATTCCTGTTGGTAATTGAGTATTTTTTCCCTCATGGAATACGCTGCCTCCAGGGTTGAAAGGGCGGTGGTTACCTGATTTCGGATGGTAAAAGGAAAGGTGATGATCCCATTGTCACTCTCCTGGATATGGCCGCGGGAACTGGCTTGTTCAAAGAGGATCCCGATGCTCCCCAGGACATCCGGCAGGGTGGAACCCTTTCCATAGTAATAATCATCATAATCCTCTTGTGTGAAATACAGGGAGCCGATCCTGTTCAGGGCCCTGGCATGGAAGGCGCCCATCTCGGCGGTTAACTCCTGGTTTCGGGCCGGGGTGAGCGGGTTTACGCGGGTAGGTTCCCCTGGCTGGAAGAAAAAGGTGGCGTCTGTTCCCATTTCATGGTGATCCGTCAGGATGTTGGGCAGCCATTTGTGGAATGTCCGGATACGGGCCTTGCTTTCGGGGAGTTGTACAGGCAGCCAGTCGCGGTTTACATCAAACCAGTAATGGTTGGTCCGCCCCCCGGGCCAGACCTCGTGATATTCCCGCTCGTTTTCGTCCGGGTTGAGGTTTTGGCTTTTGTTCGTATTGGCCCAGTAGGCAAAGCGTTGCAGCCCGTCCGGGTTGAAAGAAGGGTCGAGCAGGATGACCACATTCTCCAGGTAGTCATCAATGGTTTTGCCCTGGGCCGCAGCCAGGTAATATCCATAGGCCAGGGCGGCGTTGGATCCGCTGGGCTCGTTCCCGTGGACGGAAAACCCCTGGTAGATCACGATGGGCATATGGGCAGTATCCGCAGCAGCCGCACCTTTCTCGGTAGCGGCAAGATGCTGGCGGCGGATTTCCTCCAGACGGCGCAGGTTTTCCGGAGAACTGATGGTAAGCAACAGCAACGGCCTGTCCTCGTAGGTAACTCCCCGGTTCTCGATCCGGATCCGATCGCTGCTGGCAGCGAGGGCCTCCATATATTCTACCAGTTTGTCGTGGGTCACGTGCCATTCCCCCACTTTATGGCCGATCACATCCTCCGGCTTCGGAACAGCCGGATCGTAGGTGATGTCCTGAGGCAGGTAATAGGAGAGGTCTGTTTGGTCCTGAGCCTGCAGTAATATTGGCAGGGCCGTAAAGCAGAATAGGAAAAAGGATTTTTTCATGGGCTTCATTTAGTCGTATAAATAAAAACGACCCTGTTGGAGAAGGGCCGTTTTCTGTTTGTTTTTCAGTGGATCAGATATCGTCGAAATCCAGGTCTGTAAAATTTTCTTCTGACCCCATTTCCCCGTTCTTGCCGGGCTCTTCTTTCTTAAAATCCTTTTGGTGCCTTTCGGAGATCACTTCTTCCCCTTTTTCATCGATGATGTAATCCATCATCTCCTCCATGATTTCCCTGAACGACTGAAAATCTTCCTTGTACAGGTAGATTTTATGCTTTTTATAATGAAATGAACCATCATCGTGCGTAAACTTCTTGCTTTCTGTGATGGTAAGGTAATAATCACCTGCTTTGGTGCTCCTGACGTCGAAAAAATAGGTTCGTCTCCCGGCTCTGAGGACTTTCGAATAAATCTCCTCCTGATCCATTAAATCTTTATCACTCATTGCATTGGTTGTCTAGTTAGTATTCAGAAACATATAAAGTGTCACCAAAAATGTAAAAAAAAAGCTAATTCAGCAACATTTTTCTAGTTTTCTTTCTCCGATAGCTGGTTGATATAAAGCTCTTTGTAATAACCTTCCCGGGCCAGTAATTGCTCATGGGTTCCCTCTTGCAATACGCTTCCGTCCTCCAGCACGAGGATCTTGTCTGCATTCTTTGCAGAGGATACCCGATGGCTGACAATCAGGGTCGTGCGATTTTGGGATGCCTTTTTCAGGTGGGTCAGGATCTCTTCCTCGGTTTCCGTATCCACGGCCGAGAGGCAATCGTCAAAAAGGAAGATACGGGGCGACTTTAGAAGGGCCCGCGCAATTGAAACCCGTTGTTTCTGGCCCCCGCTGAGGGTAATCCCCCTTTCGCCAAGGATGGTATCATACCCCTTGGAGAAGCCCTGTATATTGTCATGTACGACGGCCATTTTTGCCACTTCGACGATCTCTTCCTCGGTGGCCTCTTCCTTCCCGAATTTGATATTATTGCGGATGGTGTCCGAGAAAAGGAAGGCATCCTGGGGTACGGCCCCGATAGATGAGCGGAGGCTGTTCAGATTGAGGCTCTGGATGGGTTTTTCGTCAATATAGATCTGGCCTTCGCTGGCGTCATAAAGCCTTGCGATGAGGTCGAGGATGGTCGATTTTCCCGATCCCGTCTTTCCGATAATAGCGAGGGTTTGGCCCACATCCACCACAAAGGATACATCCTTCAATGCGGTGATGTTGGTGTCTTCGTAGGTAAAACTTATATGTTCGAAACGGATCTTTCCCTGGATCGGCGTGTCTTCCTCCACCTCATTCCGTATCACGGGCTGTTCATTGAGGAATTCGTTGATCCTTTTTTGTGAGGCTTCCGCCCGTTGCACGATAGAAGTAAGCCAGCCCACAATAGCCACCGGCCAGGTAAGCATATTTACGTACAGGATGAACTCTGCTATGGTCCCCACCGAATCAATGGCGCCCCGGATATATTGCATCCCGCCCACATAGATCACAAAGATGTTGCTGATCCCGATCAACAGGATCATCAGCGGGAAGAACCAGGCATTCACCTTGGCCAGGTCCATGCTTTTTGTTTTTCCCTCGTCGGCCAGGGCCCGGGCCTCTGCATTGATTTGCGGCTCCAGGCTATACGCCTTGATGACCGCCACCCCCGAGAACGACTCCTGGGCAAAAGTTGAGAGGGTCGATAAAAATTGCTGTACCCGGGTGCTCCTCCTGTGGATCACCTTGCTGATCCAGTAGATCAATACGGATAAAATCGGCAGGGGCAGCAGGGAGTAGAATGCGATCGTTGGGGCCTTGATAAACATAAGAGGGATAAGGCATACGAAAAGGGTCAGGGTCTGTATCCCGTACATGATGGCTGGCCCCGCATACAGCCTCACCTGGCTCACGTCTTCGCTGATCCGGTTCATCAGGTCGCCGGTGCGGTTCCTTTTATAAAAGTTAAGGTTTAGTAACTGGTAATGATCAAATACCTCGTTTTTCAGGTCATACTCAATATACCTCGATACGTTGATAATGGTTTGGCGCATCAGGAATGTAAAGAACCCCGAAAACAGGGCAGCCCCCAGGATGATCAGGATGTACTCCAGCAAGAGGTTCCTCGCCGCGGCCTCCGTGATGTCACCGGCCACAAAATTTTCCACCACCTCTATGGATTTCTTAACAAATGAGGGCATCACCAGCTGGAACACCCGGGCGATGATGGTGATAATGATCCCAATGAGCAGCTTTCCCCAGTATTTCTTGAAATATTTATTGAGATGCTTTAACTCCTTCATGCAGCTTCTTTACGCCTTGGGGATATGGTTGATCGACAATTTAGCAAAGATAGAAGATTGGTTTCAATCCGAATGTTATAAAACTGATAAGTTCAATCTCCGGATAGGAGATTGTTAAAAATAGATTGCTATTTTTGCGCCATTAATATTCTGGATAAAGTTCCTTTAAATGCTTACAAGAAGGCACATCCGGGTGAAGGTGATGCAATGCATATATGCGCTGACCCTCTCCAAGGACGAATCACTGGAGAAGCAGGAGAAATTCCTGGATCTCAGCATCAATCAAACCTATACCCTGTACCTGCTCATGCTAAGCTTGCTGCGTGAACTCCACCAGCTGGCCGAACGGCACATACAGTTATCTTCGAACAAATACCTGGCCAACGCATCAGACCAGTATCCCGACAAGGAAAAATTCGTTAAGAACCGGTTGCTGCTGAAAATAGTACACAACGATCCCCTAAGCAAGGAACTCAAACGCCGTAAGCTGAAGAACTGGTACCTGCACGAGGAATATATAAAAATCCTTCTGCGAGAGATCCAGGGAAGTGATATTTATGAGGGGTACATGAAGCATGCCGATAGCTCCTTTGAGGCAGACAGGGACCTGCTGGTGGAACTGTTCAGGGAAGTTATCGCGCCCAATGACAAGATTTATGAGTATTTCGAGGACGACCAGCTCACCTGGGTGGACGACCTGCCGTTGGTGAATACCTTCGTATTAAAGCGGCTGAAGAAGGTGAAAAAGGACCAGGGGGATGGATTTTTCCTGCCCCATCTGGTAAAGGATGAGGAAGACTATGAATTTGCCAGGACATTATTGGTCAAAACCTTGCTGAACGATGCGTTCCTGGTAAGTGAGATCGAAGGCAAGACCCCCAATTGGGATAAAGACCGGATTGCCGATATAGATGCGATCCTCCTCAAAATGGCAATCTGCGAGTTGCTGAATTTCCCTTCCATCCCGGAACGTGTGACCATCAATGAATACCTGGAAATTGCAAAGGAATATTCCACCCCCAAGAGCAGTATTTTTATCAATGGGATCCTGGATAAACTGGTAAGGGAATATAAAACCGAAGGGAAACTAAATAAAACCGGGCGTGGGTTGTTGTAAAAATATTGTTTAATTTTGGCAAAAATTAAAATCCGATACCAATGAGAAATGTAATTTTGAGCCTGAGTCTGCTGGCTGCGTTAAGTTTTGTTTCATGTAAGGAAAATGCCTCGAGCAAAATAAACGCTTCCAATGTGGAAGAGGCTGCCCAACGCGATGAAGCGGCGAAACAGCTCCCCGTCATGACATTTGACAAATCTGAGTATGATTTCGGGAACATCGTACAGGGGACCCCTCAGGAAACGAAATTTACCTTTACCAATACCGGCGATGCACCGCTTATCATCACCAATGCTACCAGTAGCTGCGGATGCACCATCCCTTCTTACCCCAAGAATACCCCGATAGCCCCGGGAGAAACCGGCGAGATTGTGGTTAATTACAACGGCTCCGGGCTCAATCAGGTGACCAAGACCATCACAGTTACCGCCAATACGGAGAAAGCCTCCGAAATACTAAGGATCAAGGCCTTTGTCAATCCCAAGGATGGCACTGCCGCCAAAGGCCCTGTGAATTAATTAATAATCCGTTTAGCACTTTATAAAGCAGAAACACATGGGAGATATTGGACAGTTCCTTCCCCTAATCCTGATTTTCGTGGTGGCCTATTTTTTTATGATCCGCCCCCAGATGAAACGCCAGAAGGATGAGAAAAGGTTCGTGGAATCCCTTAAAAAAGGGGATAAAATAGTTACAAAAAGCGGCCTTCACGGGAAGATTGTCGATTTAAACGACAAGGACTTTTCCTGTATCATAGAAACCATGGCCGGCCGGCTGAAATATGACCGCTCCGCCATTTCGATGGAAATGAGCAAGAAAGCTTTGGAGGCCAAGGAGAAATAATCCACTTCCGACCGGAAATTAAAGAAACATCGGGATCCAGGTTCCGATGTTTCTTTTTGCCGGATATTCATTAGAAAAATCCCTATCTTCATCCTTGGTCTTAAAATCAAACCAGAGATGAAGCATTCCAGAAGACATTTTATCAGAAACGGATCCCTTTTGTTTATGGGGGCCGGAGCCGCTTTTGCAATTCCTTCCGAACTCCTTGCCGCACTCCGTAAACCGGTTAGTCCTAACGATCGAATCCAGGTGGGCCTGGTGGGTTGTAACGGGATGGGGTTTTCCGATCTGCAGTCCATGCTCAAAATGTCCGAGATCTCAGTAGTGGCCTTATGCGACGTGGATGAAAATGTATTGGCGGCGCGTACCTCAGACCTGGCAAAGGCCGGGATCAAAAAACCCAAATGGT
>Ga0102952_1000035_pt1 | contig 92508 bp, 71 predicted proteins | sample SalPon2A_C_D1_MG_FD_78506 | JGI IMG/M metagenome (GOLD analysis project Ga0102952, IMG submission 78506) | Soil microbial communities from South San Francisco under conditions of wetland restoration - Salt Pond MetaG R2A_C_D1_MG | ecosystem: Environmental > Terrestrial > Soil > Wetlands | place... | reverse complement strand
GGTGCGATACACTCTGTCATCGGGGCGATCCTCCGGTCGGTCGCTGTATCTCACTCTGCTAAAGCGATTTAACCGGGTTTCGCCCCGCTTGTCTACTGAACCTCGTGAATTATCCAGGCTAGGCCTGTTGCGGCGGAATTGCCGCAAGAGAGGTAAATAGCACGAGGCTCGTAGGAGCCATCACGCGGCCAAGGACGAAGCACCCCACGAAACGGCTGCGAGCATACGATGGAGCCCTGCCCGTTGGAGCCACCCTTCAGCTCGGTCGGTGCATGCCGGTAGGCGGCAGCTCGGAGAAGCCGGCTGCGGAACAAGCCGGAAAAGGAACCAGAACTCTTGGGAGTACCCCAAAGATTGGCTTCGATCGGCGTACGCTCGGGCTTGAGGATGTGATGCGAGAACATGTGTCGGACGGCACCGGTGCCCTCGCCCTTGTAGGAAGCAAACATGTTGTTAAACTCTAGGACTCCCGAAAAGAGGGTCAGAAAGGCATCACGGCCTTTGTCTTCGGGTAGCTTCGCAAGAGCCTCATGGAGCCAGCCCAGAGCCAGGAGCTGGCGTGCGTTGAAGAAATCTCTCCAAGCGCGGGAACTCGAAGGGGAAGCGGTCTGTTTCGATGAGACGCCGTTCGGACATTCTCAGTTGCCCTCAATCAGCACAACTTCCGCGCCAGAGCTACCGAGACGCCATGCCCGGAAGCGATGTTCTCTCCCGGCATGAGGATTGGGAATCCTCTCGGCTTTCAAGTCGTTAGTACGCAAGTCGAAGGAATACGCAGCGATTAGGTGATCCGCTTCGCGCCGAACAAGCTCTCCGACCTGCACAAAATCTTCGCCAGGATGAAGCTTCGCCGGAAGAATAAGTGTTCGCTCGTGCGCAAGCCCGTCGGCGAGGCGAAAGGGTGTGGGCACGACATACATCTTCCGGTCACGAATCATCAGGTCGCCATAGGTCCCAAAGCCTCTTACGCTCTTGTTCTCGTGAACGTACCCGTGATCAGCGTTCAAAAAATCTCCATGGGTGAAGACCAAGTCGAGAACCGGATAGCTGTTGCCATCAGGCTCCTTTGGATAACGGCCGAACACACCTCGGGGACGCTCGACCGCACAGTACAATGGGACTCGCCTTCATGCTACCGCGAGCATGAGCCCTATACCCGGTACTCGTCCGCCCGCCAGGTCTTGACCGCCTTCTTGATCTCGTCCTCGGACAACCCCTCTTCGGCGGCGCGTTGGGCCAGGGGGCCGAATTCCTCGTCCGAGGCGAAGCGCAGCCCGATGATCTGGCGGGTGTCGAGCCGCGGGTCGAGCAGCGAGCCGTGCAGCACGTAGTGGCGAAGGTTTTCCTCCGCGCGAATGGCGCGGTCCTGAGCCTTGAGGGCGAAGATCCGCAGGTAGGCGCCTTCGATCACCGCGACGATCACCAGCAGAAAGATCAGCGCCGCCGGGATCCGCCAGGAGCCCCGCGAGAAGGTGCGGTACAGCAGGTAGATCGAGCCGCCCAGACACACCACGACCAGCAGGCTCAGCACGTAGTGGTACAGGGGAACGAAACGACGGTGGTTGGCATAATTCTGCTGGGACATCCGGTCTCTCCTCGCTCTGTGGCCGAAGGGTCGTCGTACGAGAGATGGTGCAAGAGCTGCGACGAGAACGATAGCAGAGAGCGGAGAGCTCGTCGGGAAGACGACGCAAGAGGCCATGAGTGGGTCGAAAAGTCGGTTTCATCCCAGCCGTCGACTTCCCGTCGCTCGAAGAGCGCGTTTCACGCGTGGAATCTAGTTCTCGGGCGGCACCTGCCTCTGCGCTAGAGTGCAGGCCATGAAACCCGGTCGCAACGACCCGTGCCCCTGTGGTAGTGGCAAGAAGTATAAGAAGTGCTGCCTGCTGAAGCAGCGGGGTGCTGCGGGTGGCTCGTCTTCGGCGCGTTCGTCCCGCCTCCTCCGCTCCTCCGCGGGTCGATCCATCCAAAACCTTCCCGTGCTGATGGATGCGGGATCCGGGGAGCCCATGCTCCTGGTCACCGACCGCTGGAAGGTGCAGGACTGGGACGCGCTGGCCGAGGCGCTGGATGCCCAGCCGGATGTCGTGGGGAGCCGCGCGGAGAGCTGGGCGCGGCTCGAGGATCCGGAGGAGAAGATGTCGCGAACGCTCCTCGCTCTCAATCCCGGCGAGGGCGACGTCTTGGAGACGTTTGGCCGCTCGCGGCGCCGAGCGGACGAAGGGCGGGCGTGGTTTCTGGAGGTGGCCGGGGATCTGGTCGAGCACGTGTCCCGGGAGGAGGTCGACCCGATGGCCGCCCTGGCCGACATGCGCAAGGGCGGCCCGCCTCCGGGAGGGTTGCTCCCTGGCCCTGGGCGCGGGAGCTCGCCGTTCAGCACCTCCAAGCCGCTCACCATGACCACCGAGCTGATGCAGGGGATCCTCGAGCGGATGTATCGAGACTGGCCCGACGAGCCGATTCCGGCGTTGGAGAACCGGTCACCCCGGCAAGCGATGAAGAGCCCCCAGGGCCGCAAGAAGGTGATCCGGTTGCTCGAGCTGTACGAGGAAGGGGAGGTCGAGCAAGCGCGGGAGCAGGACCGGAAGCCGGCGAGCTTCGGCTTCCTGTGGCGGGCGCTGGATCTCGAGCGCGAGTGAGCTCGGCTCAGGTGTCCTCAGACCAATTCTCGACCGATAGCCCGGAGACGCGAGAAAACTCACAGACGTTGTTGGTGACGAGCGTTGCATCCCGGGATCGCGCGTGACCGGCGATCAGCAGATCGTAGGCACCGATCAGATTTCCGCCTGTGGTCAATTCGGCTCGTATCGCAGCCGCTTGGCAGGCAGCCTCGAAGTCGAAGGGCACGACCTCGACGTTGAGGAAGAAGGCGTCGAGGACTCGGCGGATCCGCTCACCCCGGCCGCTCCGCCAGGCACCGAATTCGAGCTCGGAGGCCGTGACTGTGGAGATCTTCAGCTCCCTCGGAGCGAACGCCTTCACCCGTTCGATGAGCGCCGGGTGCGAGCGCTTCATGAGGTAGCTGGAGACGTCGGTGTCGAGAAAGTACATTCGCTCAATCGAGGCGGCGATCCTGAGGCGGCAGATCGTCCCCGGCTTCGAAATCCTCCGGCAAGACGAGGGCTGGATCGGCGAAAAAGTGGTCCCAGCCTTCTTCTAGGCGGGGGCGCAGAATCAGCGTGTCGCCCTCTTTCTCGATCGTCACGGAGTCGGTCTTGAAGCTCATCTCGACCGGGATACGGACCGCTTGGTTGCGGCCGTTGCGGAAGATCTTGGCAGTCACTGACACGTTGAGCCCCTTCTGGCCGTCCACTGGCCTATGCCGGTAGCATAGGCGGCTTGAAAGAGCGCGTCAAGCGATTTCCCGGGCTCAACCCCCATGATAGCTGTGACAGTCGACACAGGCGGAGGGCACCCGGCGGCTTTCGTCCCCGGACTCCGTAAGGGCACTGGCCTCCCCTTGGCCGTGACACTCCCGACAGATCTCGATTCCCGGTAGCAGGACGTCGGCGGTGGCGGTGCTGGTCTCCGCTCCCTCGTGGCAGTAGGTGCATTCGAGACCGAGGCTCTCGCCGTGGCGCTCGTGGGGAAAGCGGGCGTCGGGCAGCCAATCGGTGGGCACGCCCGGCGGCGCCACGGTCGGGGGAGACGTGGTCAGGTCCACCGCGTGGCAGACGCTGCATCGGGTCTGGTAGAGAAAGCGCTCCGCCTGGTTGACCTGGGCGATCAGCGCCGGGCTCGGTTGCCGCCGCCGAGAGCCGGTGGGGTTCTCGATGATCCATCGCCGGCGCTCTTCCAGGGTCAGGGCGTCGAGCTCGGGATCCTGGAGAAACACCGCCAGCAGGTAGCCGCGAACCTGCGAGGGCTCGGCGTGCGGCGCGCGCTCCCGGGCCCGACCCGCCACGTCGAAGCCCAGCTCGTGACAGCGCTGGCAGTGACGCTCGAACTCGACCGGCCGCAGGTGGCCGCCACCGGCAGCGCTCGCACCATTCGTGGCGCCGGCCGGCCCCGGGGCCTCGTGGCAATCGGTGCACACCAGGGTGACGCGGCCCTCGGGTCCGAGCAGCCCCGGCTTGAGATGGAGCTGGTGGTTGAGCTTGAGCGTCGCCGGATCCGAGCGACGGGCGGTGGGGTCGGTCAGCGGGAGCCGGCGCTCTCCACCGTCGGCGCCCCCGGCGAGACCCGCCACGTCGAGGGCGAATTCCGGATGGTCGGTGCCGAAATCGGTCACCCGCGACGCAAAGCGGGGTTGGGCACCGTCCTTGAGCTCCAGGTCGCGATGGCACGAGACGCAGGCGGCGTCCGGCACCTGCTGGAGCTGTGCCAGCCGCCGGTGCTCGGTGTGACAGCTCCCGCACGGTGGCGTCGATGCCTGGGTCGGCTGGTGCACCGGGTGCTCGGCGTGGCACTCGACGCACAGCGCGTCCGCCGGTCCGCGCCATGGTTGGTGGCACTCCCAGCAGGCGCGGGCGCCGATGGAACGGGCGTGGGCCTCCGACACCGGGCCGGGGCGAAAGGCGGTGGTGCGTCCGGAAACACCGAGCGCCAGCACGGCGGTCAGAGCCAGCAGCACCCCGGCCAGCGACAGGGCGGACTTGGACAGCCAGCCGTGCCGCAGCCGGTGCGCCGCGGCGAAGTCCACCGGCGGAGACGACGGGACCTCGGGCTCCGTACGCGTCTCGGCGACCAGGATCTCGAGCACCGGCACCTCGCCCAGCCCGGCGACGCGGATCCGGTGATCGCCGATCTCCACCAGGTCGCCCTCGGCCAGCCGCACGGTCTCGATCCGGCGACCGTTGACCCAGGTGCCCGAGACGCTGTCCCGGTCGGTGAGCGCCCAGGCGGTGCCGTCGCGCTCGATCACCGCGTGCTCGAGATCCACCGCCGCGTCGTCGAACGCCAGATCGGCGTTGGTGCCGCGGCCGATGCGCAGCCGCTCCAGATCCAGACGCCGGACGGTGACGGTCCCTCGTCGCAGCCGGCGGATCTCGAAGGTCATCGCTCACATCCCCCGACTCAGAGCCCGCGGTAGTAGAAGACCGCCACCAGGTGGGCGAGCACCAGCACCACCAGGGCGAGCGACAAGGGGATGTGGGCGTAGAGCCACACGTCGAGGAGGTTCTTGTACTGCTGCTGCGCCACCAGCCGCTGGAGCTGCTCCTTGGCCTGACGGGAGCGCACCAGGAGCTCGCGGAGGTCGTCCTGCTCCTCCTTGCCTACCCGCCGCAGCAGCTCGGTCCAGTCGCTGCCGCCCTCCTCGGCGGTCCGCCGCCGTCCGATGCGCGCAGAGCGGAACAGGATGCGCCAGCCGCTCAGCGGGCGGGGCCGCAGCTCCCCGACCAGGCTGTCGTGGACCTTGCGGAAGGTGGCGGACTTGCCGTCCGCCAGGCGGTCCATGGAGCGCAGAAAACGCTGGACCTCGGCCGAGATCTCCTCCGCGGCGGCGTCCCCCTGGACGTCGGTGAGGATCCGCGGCACGGTGGTGTAGAGGATGGCGCCGAAGAGCCCGGTGAGCACCACCAGCACCAGCACCACCAGCGCCGCCACCGCCACCTTGTCCTCGAAACGGAACCCGGAGTGGTAGAGCACCACGGCCACCGACAAAAGCCCCAGATAGACGTGGGATTGGAGCCACGTCTCCAGCGTGCCCCAGCGGCTGTGGTACTGGCGCTTGCGCACGCCGTACCAGAGCAGGAGGAGGATCAGCAGAGCGGCCAGCGTGCCGAAGGCGATCCCGGGCCAGGAGCCGCCGTGGGGGAACCGCCCCCAGGCGTAGAAGAGATAGGCCGCGGTCAGGGCCAGAAAGAGCACCAGCACCCGCCAGCGCCAGCGCGCGCTCTCCCGCGTGGTCAGCAGCATCCGGTCACGCCCCTCCCCGCAGCACGACGATCTCCGCCAGGGTTTCCTCGTACTCGTCCCGCTCGACCCGGAAGGCGGCGCCGGTGGGGCAGGCCCGCACGCAGGCCGGACCGCCCTCGATGTGGATCATGTCGCACTTGACCGCCACCTCGCGCTCGAGCTCCGGGGACTTCATCCCCATCAGACGCTTGACCCAGCCGAAGGGTCCCAGGCTCTCGCGCGGATGGACCATGAAGATGTTGTCGTAGGGGCAGTTCTCCTCGCAGTTGCCGCAGCCGATGCAGTTGCTGCGGATGTGGATTTCCCCCCGAGCGTCGCGCACCAGGGCGTCCGGCGGGCAGTCGAGCATGCACTTGGGATCCTCGCACTGCCAGCAGGAGTTGGGCGCCAGCAGGTGATAGAAGCGGCGGCCGGTGAGCGACAGCCGGGCCTGTCCGTCCTCGTGCACGCCTTCGCAGGCGTCGATGCAGTTGCCGCAGCGGATGCACTTGTGCTCGTCGATGAGGAGCGCGTTGGTCCCCATCGTGATCTCCTGGTCGATCAGCCGGCTGGTGATCTCGCCCGCGCCGGGGATGGCCTCCGCCTCCAGCGCCGCGACCCGCCGCCGCTCCAGAGTCTCGATCAGCTCCGGCCGCAGGTCCCGATGGTCCTCCAGGAACTCCTGGAACCCCTCCGAGCCGAGCCGGATCAGCTCCGAAGGGAAGATGGTCGAGACGCTGGCGGTGCGGCGCGTGCCGGCCAGCAGCGCCGTCTCTCCGAAGTAGGTCCCGGCGGTCAGATAGGAGAGCACCCGCTCCTCGTCGCCGGAGCGCTGCACCACCTTCACCATCCCCGAGCGGATGAGATAGAAGGCGTCCGCCTCGTCCCCCTCGGCGAACAGCCGGTGATCCCGATCGACGACCTCGACGGTAGCGCGGGCGACCAGCTCCTCCAACACCTCGGTGGGCAGATCGGGGAAGAGATAGCTCTGGAAGGCGCGCACCAGGAAGGCGCGGTCCACCCGCCGCTTGACCTCCGGCGACACCGCCAGCAGCTTGAGCATCGCCTTGCGCGGGATTTCCACCAACCGTACCGTGCCCACCGCGGTGACCGTGGCGTTGCGCCGGCGGCCGGAGAGCAGGCTCATCTCGCCAAAGAAGTCGCCGGCACCCAGGGTCGCCACCGGCAGCTCGCGGCCTGCGCCCTCGGGGCGGACGGAGATCGCCACCCGGCCGTCCTCGATGGCGAGAAAGCTGTCCGTGTAGTCGTTCTGCCGCAGGACGATCTCGCCGTCGGACTGCTCGCGGACCTCGGCGGAGAGGAACATCTCGCGCAGGTCGGGCTCGGTGGCCTCCGCCAGCAGCGGCACCTGCCGGGTGATGGTGGCGATGCGCTCGCGCACCGGACCGTTCCAGAACGGCAGCCGCGCGGCCAGCACTGGCTCGTCGGCGGGCTCCACCTCACGGCCCGCGAGATGCTCGACCACTTCCCAGCCCTGGTTGATGCCGGGCTTGATCAGGTCGCGGCCGGTGAGGGCGCCGATGAGGTACAGCCCGGGCACGCTGGACTGGTAGTGGGCGTCGAGCACCGGCTTGGCTTCGCGCCCGTTACCCGAGAACCGCACCCCGACCGCCTCCAGGAAACGCCGTGGGGGATCCGCGCCGATCATCAGGAACACCCGGTCGGCGGGCGCCCGCACCTGGCCACCGGGGCTTTCGAGATGCACGGCTTCGGCGTCGATCGATCCCACGGTGGTACTGAAGTGGATCTCGATCTCGCCTCGAACCTCGCGCTGCAACAGCTCGCGCTCCAGCGATTCCTTGGCGCGCTGAATCTCCGCCTTGCGCACCACCAGGTGCACGCGATTCGCGTCGCAGAGGGCCAGTGCCACCTCCAGGGCGCTGTCGCCGGCTCCCACCACCACGATGTCCCGGTTGCGATGGTCGGCGGGGTCCTGGAGGTGATGGTCGACGTGGGGAAGGTCCTCCCCGGGTACCCCCAGACGCCGGGGATTGCCCTGGGTGCCCACCGCCAGCACGACGCTGCGGGCCGCGATCTCCCCCTGGGAGGTGGTGAGGCGGAATCGCGTGCCGTCCGCATCGCCGGCTCCGCCGCTGCCGGCTCCGTCGGTGGTGGCTCCGTCGGTGGTGGCCAGCCCGGTGACCTCGCAGCCGTAGCGCACCTGGAGATCCTGGCCTTGCACCGCCCGTCGCCAGGCCTCCAGCACCTCCTCGCGTCGTCCCGCCTCGAAGGGCATATCGCTGCGCAGGGGGATCGCGGAAGGCTCGGCCATCACCGGCTTGCCCCGCAGATAGCGGAACACCGTGTCGGCCAGATGGTCGGTCCGTTCCAGCAGCACGTAGCCCAGACCGCTCGCCTGGGCGCGCGCGGCGGCGCTCAGACCGGCGGGGCCGGCACCGACGACGACGAGATCGAAGCTCTGGGCGGTCATCTTCTCTGGCAGCTCTCCCCCCCTGACGAACGCGTTCGGGGAACCCGATTCCTCACTCTCTAGCAGGAACCGGGGGACCCGTCAACGGCGCGGCCGGAGCCGCGGCCCGGGTCGTGTCCCGCGCTCCCGGGATCCCTCCCAGGATCCCTCCCGGGATCGCCCCCGGCGTCCCCGCCTTGCCCCGGGGGGGGCAAATGGGCGAGAATCGAAGCATGCGGAGATTCCGACCCGCGCACGGCGTTGCGCTCGTCCTCGTCTTCATGGCGGTGTTTCTGGTCGCCAACTACGCCCACGAAGGAGGGTTTGAGAAGGGGAGCTTCGAGCGGGTCGGTCCCGATCCCGACGGCAACGTCCGGATCGACGTCGCGGATCTCGAGGCCGGACAGGCACGGTTCTACCGCTTTCTCAATCCCAGCAACCAGGAGGTCAAGTTCTTCGTCGGGCGCGACCGTTCCGGAGAGGTAGAGGTGGGGTTCGACGCCAGCGAGATCTGCTTCAAGCGGAAGCGGGGCTTCGATTACGGCGAAGGCTGGCTGACCTGCCGGGTGTGCGAGAAGTCGTTTCGGCTGGCGGATGTCAACGACAACCGCGGCGGATGCTCTCCGGTGGCGATCCGCCACACCGTCCAGGGCGACCAATTGGTGATCGCCGAGGCCGCCATGCTGGAGGGGTGGCGCTACTTCCGGTAACAGCTCCGGGCTGCGGCTCCGAGCCCCGGGGACTCACCATGCCACCTCTTTCCCTTCGCATGCGTTACAATCACACGTTCGGATGACCGAGAGCCGTGGGGTAGACGATGCCAGTACCTGACTTCATTCTGTACGAGCAAGAGTTCCAGCATCTCGAGGAGGTGCTGGGACGGCTGCGTCACGACTCGAACGCCAAGGCGGTCTTTCTGATCGACAAGAACGGCCAGCAGATCGCCGCGGCCGGAGACGTGAGCCAGTTCGATACGACCTCGCTGGCCTCCCTCACGGCGGGCAACGTGGCCGCCACCGACGGGCTCGCCAAGCTGATCGGCGAGCGGGAGTTCTCGGTCCTCTTCCACGAAGGGCAGCAAGACCACATTCACATCTCCATCGTCGCCAAGCGGGCGATCCTGGTGGTCATCTTCGACGACCGCTCGTCCCTCGGCCTGGTGCGCCTGCGCGTCAAACGGGCCAGCGGCGAGATGGAGAGAGTTTTCGATGCGATGCTGGTGAAGGGAGACCCTGGCGATCAGCCGCGTGCGGCGAGCCCGTTCTCCGAGATCACGGACGAAGATATCGATGCGCTGTTCAGCGAGTGAGACCTCCCCGGAGAGCACTTGAGCCGGGGATCTCCAGGGGGAGAATCTCGCGCACGGCCGACCCCTCTGCTTTGAGGCTTGAACGATGACGTTCATCAACTACGCCAGCAAGGAGATCAACTGCAAGATCGTCTACTACGGGCCGGGGCTCGGAGGCAAGACCACCAACCTGCAGTACATCTACAACAAGACCGCCCCGGACGCGAAGGGCAAGATGATCTCCCTCGCCACTGAAGCCGATCGCACCTTGTTCTTCGATTTCTTGCCATTGGACCTGGGGACGATCCGCGGCTTCACCACCCGCTTCCACCTGTACACGGTGCCCGGCCAGGTGTTCTACGACGCCAGCCGCAAGCTGATCCTCAAAGGGGTCGATGGCGTGGTCTTCGTCGCGGACAGCCAGGAGGAGCGGATGGCGGCCAACATCGAGTCCATCCGCAACCTGGAAGCGAACCTCAAGGAGCACGGTCTCGAGCTGGCCACCGTCCCGTACGCCCTGCAGTTCAACAAACGTGATCTGCCCAACGTGGTAGGGGCGGACGAGATGTATCGTTCCCTCAACTTCAAGCGGGAGCCCACCTTCGAAGCGGTCGCGACGGAGGGTACCGGCGTGTTCGACACCCTGAAATCCGTCGCCAAGCAGATTCTCATCGAGCTCAGAAAGCGGTAGGAGGAAGGCGAAGAAGTATGGCGAGAAGCTGGCAGCAGGCTGAGACCACCTATCTGAAGCGATATGGCACCACCAAGACCTCGAAGGAGTTGGCCCGACGTTTCGAGACCACCGTCGCCGAGGTGAAGGCCCAGATGAAGAGCCTCGGCCTCGGCGCCGGCACCGAGGGCAGCTCGATCTACGATGACCCGGTGATCGCAACCTTCCAGGAGGCGCTGCAGGCGCTGCACAAGAAGAAGTGGAAGAATGCCGCCGGCAAGCTCGAAGAGGTTCTCCAGAAAACCGATCAACCCGAGGTCGCGGCGCGCGCCCGGCAGTATCTGAGAATGTGCCAGGGTCAGCTCGAATCCCCGGCGGCGAACGACGGCGAGGATCCCTTTCTCCAGGCGGTCGTGCTCAAGAATCGGGGGGATCTCGACGACGCTCTGAAGATCGCCCAGGGCGGTCCCAAGGACGACGACCGGTTCATCTATCTCACCGCCTCGATCCATGCCCTTCAGGACGACGTCGAGCAGGCCGAAAAGGCCCTCAGCCGCGCCGTCGAGATCAATCCGAAGAACCGTGTCTACGCCTATCACGACCCGGACTTCTCCCAACTGAGGGAGCACGAGGAGTACGCTCATCTCTTCACCGCGCCTTGACGGGCTGGCTTCCGGCCGGTCGAGCCGGAAGCTGGTGGCCATCGGGGGTGGAACCGGTCTGGCGGTCCTGCTCCGCGGCCTGAAGGGACATGTCGGCGGCGATCGGCTCGGCGAGCTGACCGCCATCGTCACGGTGTCCGACGACGGCGGTTCGTCTGGACGCCTGCGGCGAGAGCTCTCGGTGCTCCCCCCGGGCGACATCCGCAACTGTCTGGTCGCTCTGGCGGACGACGAAGACCTTCTGGCGCGGCTGTTCCAGTACCGCTTTCCCAACGGCAAAGGCCTCACCGGCCACTCCTTCGGCAACCTCTTTCTCACCGCCCTCACCGGCATCACCGGCGACTTCTACCAGGCGGTGCTGACCGCCGAGTCGATCCTCTCGGTGCGGGGCCGGATCCTGCCGGCGACGCTCAGTCACCTGCGGCTGCGAGCCCGGGGTCTCTCCGGCCGGGTCTATGAAGGGGAGTCCGCGGTCGGCCGCTCCGGCGAAGGGCTGGAGAGACTCGAGCTGGACCCCGCCGCACCGCCGGCCTTTCCCCAAGCTCTGGAAGCGCTCCGCAACGCCGATCTCGTCCTCCTGGGTCCCGGCTCGCTCTACACGTCGGTGCTGGCCAACCTGCTGATTCCGGAAATCCGGCAGGCGGTGGCGGCGAGCCCCGCTCGGGTCGTGCTCCTCCTCAACCTGATGACCCAACCCGGGGAGACCGACGGCATGGGAGGAGCCGAGCACCTCGAAGCCGTGCGCCGGCACGTGGGGGACGGGCTCGTCGACACGGTGCTGGTCAACGCCACCCCGCTGCCCCCGGCGCAGGTGCAACGCTACATGTTGCAGGGCTCGGAGCCGGTGACGCTGATCGAGGAGGAGACGGCGGCGGCCGGGCTCGAACGGGTGGCGGTGGATCTGCTCGCCGAAGGGGAGCTTCTGCGCCACAATCCCGAGAAGCTCGCCGCCGCGGTGCTCGAGCTCGCTTCGACCGGCACCGGGTCTCGCCCTCACCCCACGCCCCACACGGCGACCCGACCCGCGAGTCCAGTCACGAGCCAGCCCCCGGAGCCCCCGTGAGCCCCCCGGTACGCCGCCGCATCGCCGTGATCCTCGCCGCGGGACGCGGTACCCGCATGCAGTCCGCGTTGCCCAAGGTCCTCCACCCGGCCGCCGGCCGGCCTCTGCTCTCCTGGGTGCTCGAGGCCGCTCGGGGCGCAGGCTGCGAACGGATCTTCATCGTGGTCCCGCCCCGGAGCGCAGGAGCTGAGATCCGCGAGGCCCTCGCGGCGCCCGACCTGAAGTTCGTGGCACAACGGAATCCCAGAGGCACCGGCCACGCCCTGCTCCAGGCGGCGGAGCCGGTACGGGAAGCCCTCGCGGACGCAACGGGAGAGCTCGCAGAGGCCACGCTCCTGGTGCTCTCCGGCGACACCCCGCTGCTCACCGCCGACACGCTGGAGCGTCTCGCCGCCTTCCTGGAGGGCCGCCCCGGGATGGAGACCGGAGACGTCGAGCGCCCCGCCAACCCCCCTTGGGGGGTCCTGGCCGTGGCCGTCCTGGAGGATCCGGGAGCCCTGGGCCGGGTGCTCACCCATGTCGACGGCTCGCTGGATCGCATCGTCGAAGCCTCCGACGCCAGCGCCGACGAGCTCGCGGTGCGCCGGATCAACGCCGGCATCTACGCCTTCTCCGCCCCCGGGATCTTCCAGGACCTGACCGAGCTGGCCGAATCGGATCCCGACAACGCACAGGGGGAGATCTATCTGACCGACGCCCCCGGACGGGCAGCCGCGCGGGGCGAGAGGGTCCTGCTCTTCGAGCTGGAAGACGCCAACGAGGGACTCGGCGTCAACACCCGGGTGGAGCTGGCCCGGGCCCATCGGCGTTTGATGGATCGCCACCTCGACCAGCTCATGGCGGCCGGGGTGACCGTGCTCGAGCCCGCACGCACGGTGATCGAGCCCGGGGTCGAGGTGGGACGGGACACCGTGATCCACCCCGGGGTCGCCCTCCTGGGCCGGACCCGGGTGGGCTCCGGGGCGGTCCTGCACCAGGGCGCCTGGATCCGCGACGCGGTGCTGGACGACGGAGCGATGGTGAGACCTTATACAGTCTTGGACGGCGAGACCGTGGTGGACGGCAAGACCGTCGTCGACGGCAGTGGCTCGTAAGGCTGCGCTGGACAGAGCGTGCGACAGAGCGTGCGACAGAGCGTGCGGTGGGACGCCCGCGCGGGGCGGAGATCTCGGGAAGGAGAGCCCGCGGGGCGGTAGTGAGGACGCTGGAGGCCGAGGCCTTGGAGGGTTGAGGACATGTGTGGAATCGTCGGCTATATCGGGGACCGTGAGGTGGTACCGCTGATCCTGGACGGCCTGCGCCGTCTGGAGTATCGCGGCTACGACTCGGCGGGCATCGTCGCGGTGCGCAACGGCCACCTCGAATCGGTTCGCGCCGAGGGAAAGCTCGATCGACTGGTGGCGAAGCTCGAGGGGCATCCCCTCGACGGCAGCTTTGGTCTGGGACATACCCGCTGGGCCACCCACGGCCGGCCCTCGGAGCGCAACGCCCATCCCGTGACCGACGCCCAGGGCCGGGTGGCGGTGATTCACAACGGAATCATCGAAAACTTCCTGGACCTCAAGCGACAGCTCCAGAAGGACGGCTGGGAGTTCCGTACCGATACCGACACCGAGGTCATCGCCAACCTCGTCTCGTGCCACCTCGCCGAGGAGCGGGAAGCCGGCAAGGGCGACGAGGCGTTCTTCCGGGCCGTCGCCCGGACGGTGGAGAAGCTGGAGGGCATGTACGCCTTCGCAGCGCTGGCCGCGGCCGGCCGGCGCGAGGTGATGGCGGCCCGCCACGGACCCCCGCTGGCGCTCGGTCTGGGCGACGGGGAGCAATTCCTCGCCTCCGATCCCGCCGCCCTGCTCGAGCACACCCGAGACGTGATCTTTTTGGAGAATGGTGACCTGGCCCGGCTGACCCAGGAACGGGCGGAGGTGCTCACCCTCGACGGCACACCGGTAGAACGGGAGGTCCACCGGCTTCACTGGAACCCCATCCAGGCCGAAAAGGGCGGCTACAAGCACTTCATGCTCAAGGAGATCCACGAGCAGCCGCAGGCGCTCCAGGACACCTTCGCCGGGCGCGTGGACTTCGAAACCGGGCGCGTCGATCTCGGTCTCGCTTCCGACCTACTCCGGGACATCGAGCGCATCCACATCCTCGCCTGCGGCACCTCCTGGCACGCCGGGCTGGTCGGGAAGTTCCTGATCGAGGAGCTCGCCCGGGTGCCAGTGGAGGTGGACTACGGCTCCGAGTACCGTTACCGCGACCCCATCGTCGGCGAGCGGGTGCTCGCCGTGGGCATCTCCCAGTCCGGCGAGACCGCCGACACCCTCTCGGCGCTGGAGGCGGCCCGCGAGAGGGGTGCCCGGCTGGTGGCGTTGTCCAACGTCCCGGGAAGTCAGGCGACCCGCATCAGCGACGGCGTCCTGTACACCCACGCCGGACCGGAGATCGGCGTCGCCTCCACCAAGGCGTTCACCACCCAGCTCCTGGCGCTCCTGCTCTTCGCCCTCTATCTGCGGCAGGAACGGGGCCTCCCCGGCGACCCGGAGCTGCTGCTCCAGATCGCCCATCTCCCGGCACTGGTCGACGAGGTGCTCCAGACCGAGCCCGCCCTCGAGGCCATCGCCCACCGCTACGCCCGCTACGAGGACTTCCTCTATCTCGGTCGGGGCCTCAACTACCCCATCGCCCTCGAAGGGGCGCTCAAGCTCAAGGAGATCTCCTACATCCACGCCGAGGGCTACCCGGCCGGGGAGATGAAACACGGCCCGATCGCCCTCATCGACCCTGAAATGCCGGTAGTGGCGCTGGCCACCGGCGACCGGGTGTTGGACAAGGTGGCGACGAACATCCAGGAGGTCAAGGCCCGCGAAGGAGTCGTGCTGGCCCTGATCGACCGCCCCGAAGGTGCAGAGGAAGGGAAGGGTGGCAAGGGTGTGGCGGAGATCGCCGACGAGGTGATCTCGGTCCCGCGGACCTCCCGTTTCCTCCAGCCCATCGTCAACGTGGTGCCGCTCCAGTTGCTCGCCTACCACGTGGGCGTCTACCGGGGCGCCGACGTCGACCAGCCGCGCAACCTGGCGAAGAGCGTCACGGTGGAGTGACCCCTGCCGATGATCGAGCCGTCCAGGAAGGAGCCGCCAGGGAGGGAGCCGGCCGCGAGGCCATCCCCGCGGGACGCCACGAGCCGGGAGGAGAGGGTCGTCGCGGCGGTCTGGCGCTGGCGGGAGGGAGATCGCCCGGGCGGTGCCTACGGCGGTGCTCGGGCCGCCACGGCTGCACGCCGACAGGGCGTCCTGCGCGCCGTGGTCGGTCTGGGGGCGGCGGCGCTGCTCTACCTCTTCTGGAGCCCTGTCGCGGCGGCCGTGGTGGGAAGCATCGCCACGGTTCTCCTGCTCCTCGCCCTCGCTTCCCCCCTCGGTCTCTACCGCCGGATCGACGGCTGGCTGGCGAGATTCGCCCACGCCGTCGGCCTGGCGGTCACCTGGCTGCTGATGCCGCTGCTGTACTATCTGGTGTTTCTGCCCGTCGGCCTCCTGCTGCGCCTGCGCGGCCGATTGCGCTTGACCCGCGAGCTCGATCCCCGGGCCTCCAGCTACTGGATCGTGCGTGGCGGCGACGACGCGTCGAAAGACGCGAAGGTCCACGACTATCATCGGCAGTTCTAGAGCCGGCAGCTCCAGAGCCGACAGGTCGCGTTCGGCCGCCCCGAATCTCCATCGCCCCGCGCCGCTCTGAGACGATCTGAGATGAAGATCCTCGGCATCAGTTGCTACTACCACGACAGCGCGGCCTGTCTGCTGGACGAGGGCCGCATCGCCGCCGCGGCCCAGGAGGAGCGCTTCACCCGCAAGAAGCACGACGCCGATTTCCCGGCGAACGCGGTGCGCTACTGTCTGGCAGAAGGAGGCGTGGACCAGGACCATCCCCTCGACGCGGTCGTCTTCTACGACAAGCCGCTGCTCAAGTTCCACCGCATCCTGGAGACCTATCTGTCGGTGGCACCCCGCGGGCTGCGCTCCTTCGTCCAGGCCATCCCGCTGTGGCTGCGGCAGAAGCTGTGGATCCCGCCCCACATCGAGGACTCGCTACGCGCCTGTGGCGTCGAGCCACCGGAGGAGATCCTGTTCGCCGAGCACCACGAGTCCCACGCCGCCAGCGCCTTTTTTCCTTCCCCCTTCGAGGAGGCGGCGGTGCTCACCCTCGACGGCGTCGGCGAGTGGGCCACGACCACCCTCGGCGTGGGTGAGGGCACCCGATTGGAGCTGATCCGGGAGATCGACTTCCCCCACTCGCTGGGGCTGCTCTACTCCGCCTTCACCTACTTCACCGGCTTCCGGGTCAACTCCGGCGAGTACAAGCTCATGGGGCTGGCACCCTACGGCCGGCCGCGCTACGTCGACGTCCTGCGCGACGAGCTGATCGATGTCAAGGACGACGGCTCCTTTCGTCTCGACATGAGCTTCTTCGGCTATCTCGACCGGCTGGAGATGACCAACGAGCGCTTCGCCCGGCTGTTCGGCGGCCCGCCGCGCAAGCCCGAGACCCCCATCACCCGGCGCGAGATGGATCTGGCGCGCTCGATCCAGCAGGTGACCGAGGAGATCGTCCTCGAGCTGGCCCGCCACGCCCGCAAGCTGACCGGCAAGCGCCATCTGTGCATGGCCGGTGGCGTTGCGCTCAACTGCGTCGCCAACGGCAAGCTGTTGCGCTCCGGTCTGTTCGACGACCTGTGGATCCAGCCCGCGGCGGGGGACGCGGGAGGCGCTCTCGGCGCGGCGCTGGCGGTCTGGCACCGGCGCCACGCCGAGCCGGACAGCCGGTCGGGCAGCCGCCGCACAGCCGGACTGCCGGGCGGCGACGCCATGGAGGGCGCCTATCTCGGCCCGCAATTCTCGCGCGACGAGATCCGCGCCTTTCTCGACCACCACGGCTTTCCCTACCGCGAGCTCGGGGCGGAGGACTGGGCGAGGGAGATCGCCGAGCGGATCGCCTCCGAGCAAGTCCTGGGACTGTTCCAGGGCCGCATGGAGTTCGGGCCCCGGGCGTTGGGCAACCGTTCGATCCTGGGGGACGCGCGCTCGCCGCGGATGCAGTCGGTGATGAACCTCAAGATCAAATACCGCGAGAGCTTTCGGCCCTTCGCCCCGTCGGTGCTGGAGGAGCGGGTCTCCGACTACTTCGAGCTGGACCACGTCTCGCCGTACATGCTGCTGGTGGCGGACGTCAAGAAAGAGCGGCAGATCCCAAAAAGGGGGGACGAAGAGGACCTCGAGCTGCGCGAGTGGGTCAACCGCCCGCGCTCCGACATCCCGGCGATCACCCACGTGGACTTCTCGGCCCGGGTCCAGACGGTGAGCGCGGAGACCAACCCCGGCTACCACGCGATCCTGACCGAATTCGAGAAGCGCACCGGCTACGGCGTGATCGTCAACACCAGCTTCAACGTCCGCGGCGAGCCCATCGTCTGCACGCCGGAGGACGCCTACCGCTGCTTCATGCGCACGGAGATGGACCACCTGGTGCTCGGCCCCTTCCTGCTCGACAAGAAGGATCAGCCGGAGATGCCGGACAAGGTAGACTGGCGCGAAGTCTTTCAGTTGGACTAGCCCAGTTGGATTGAAGGACTCGATGCAAGCGACGGAGAAACCCCCAGATGCGCAAGCTCGGCTATCTCGGCTCCCTGATCGGTGAGTTCTTCCAGTTCGCTCGTCAGCACAAGGTCTACTGGATCGTGCCGCTGATCCTGATCCTGGCGCTGGTGGTGGTGCTCGTGGTCACCAGCCAGTCCGCCGCGCCGTTCATCTATACACTGTTCTGAGCCGGCCTAGCCCGATTGCTCCACATAGGAGAGCTGCTGAACGCACTGCGCTATGGTTACTTCCTTTTGACTCTTTGTCCCAGCACCTGGGCTAGCGCAGCCTCAAAGGCGTCGCGGAACGAGTCTGTTCTTTCCTTCTCGAAGCTGTGGTAGAACTCTTGACCGTGAAGGACCTTGAAGTCATCAGCTTGGGTTCCTTTCTCGATTAACACAGCGAAAGGAAGACCGAGGGTGTTCGCCACTCCTACCTCCCAAAGGCACCAAGGAGAGGGGCGATCACTCAACTCCTCTTCTTCCTTCGTCCACGGAGTCCAGACTCCAATGAAGTGGGTGCACCCCCTTATACTGCTCAATACCTCTTCTCTAACAATCTTTCTCTCCCTATAGCCGTACGAAACCTCAAGGTCAACCTCCATTTCGCTGCACGATCTTTCGGCTTCACGAACCCTGTCTAGATTCTTCTTCGTGAACTGAATCGAAATAAATATTTTGGGCCGTCCCAACCCACTTGCAGCTCGAACAGCTGAGATCCCTCGCTTGAGGGCTTTGATACGTCTAGCCAAATCTTCCTGGCCCTCTTTCTCGTTCTCCAACTCTTCAAGATGCTCTTCCTTCGAGGCAAGCCACTCCTCCAATCCAATAGCCCTCTTGAGCATTCGTGGCCTAATCTTTCCCTCTCCCTGACCTTGGCGCATCACCGTGTCCGCATCGCTGGGATTGAAGAACAAGGACTCCCTGTCTATGAGCCCACTCTTGAGAAGCACGGTCGCCACTTGCTCTTGTCTCTCGGTCTCAGGTAGGCCCTCATCTCTTGCCCAAGCCGTCTTCGAAACTATGACTTCGAACCAATTTGTACCTTGATGCCGTTGGACACGATTGAGCGCAGTCAACACGGTGAACCTCTCATCCTTCAAGACTTCCGTGAAGTCACTTAGCGCACCGGGCGAGTCCGCATGCCGAATTGCACACCAGATGATTCGCTCTCGATCGGGCACAAATACGACTCGAAATATCCTTTCCTTAGTGTCGGAGGTCGCGAAGTACGTCAATGGTAGCCCTAACCCCCGATAATCTTCCGAGCCATCTGACGGTCGTAGCTGAAGGAGGTCCTTTAGCTGGTCATTGATCTTGATTCTCCCCCTATCCCCTACGGTCGCTTCTTGAAACAAGCTCCCTGGGCCGGCAATGCTCACCTTATTGAGTAGTTTATGTGCTCTCCTTAGAGAGCTGTGGGGCCTCACGCGAAGTACGAACCCTCTGCCATTCTGATTTGCGATAAACTGCTCACAGTCAGCCAGAAGAAGACCCTCGATCTCTTGACAAACCTCATTCTCAGAGCGTTCACGCCCTATAGGAATTAAGCTGGCAAAGTCCACCAACATCTCAATTTGATGAAATGTCTCTTGCTCGCCCGAAGAGCTGTCTAAGTGGAGTACGTTGCCACCATGTTGCTTAATGGAGGCGAGGGCGGAATGAAGCACTCCCGGCCCGTCCATCATGATCAAGGACACCCTATAGACTGAGTGCCATGCTCTGCTCTGAACTGTTGTACCTATAATCTCCGGGAAATGAGTGGGCTCAGTGTCCTCTCTGTATATGGGAGCCATATAGACTACAGTTCCTGGGTAAAGTGATAGGTGTCCTCGATGATAAAGTGGCAAGTAAATCTGCCATGAATTAGCTTGACGCAGGCGATCTAGCACTATCATCAGCCAGCCTCCTGTAGTTGAAACTTATGCCGACGAAAAGAATTATGGGTGGACGCCTCTGGGACGCCCTTAACGCGAAATGATCTTGAAAGCATATCGGCAGCCAAGATTTCGCATTCTCCAAGTCTCTATCCTATTGTGTTCTGGCTGACACTTTTCGGGACAAGCAGTCAGGTGCCTTGATCGACTCTCATCTACCACTGCAGCACCGAGCCGGACTACGTCGTCAGAGACATCGCAGGCTGGAGCACGAAAGGCTCCCGCTTCGATACGATGACCCCTCATGGCTAACTCGCCCACGTCGCCGCCAGCCTCTGACCGCCCTCCAACCGACTCTCCAGGGGCCTCTGTGCCTGATTCCATTTATCGCGAGCGGCTGGGCCGCTTCACCGTCGAGGCGGAGACGTGGGCCGCGAGATCCCGGGCCTTCTCCATCGCGCGGCTAGTGGTCTTTCTGCTCGCCCTCGGCTGCGGCTTCATGGCCCTGCTGCGGGCAGGCTCCACGCCGACCGGGTGGTTGATCGCCGGAGGTGGCTTCCTCGCCGTCTTCGTCGTCCTGGTGCTGCTCCACGATCGGGTGATTCGCGAGGAGCGGCGTTTCCGTGACCTGGCCGCTCTCAACCGCGAGGGGCTGGCGCGGCTCGAGCACGAGTGGGCCGCCCTGCCCCTGCCGGGTGCGATCCAATGGGGAGCGGAGACGCTGACCCCGGGGGGGACAGCCCGGGAGGGCTCCGACGCCCTGCCCCCGGTCGCCCGGGATCTCCATCTCTTCGGCCACGCCTCGCTCTTTCACCTGGTCGGACCCCGTCTCTCGCCGCCTGGGCGCAACACCCTGGCCGCCTGGCTGCTGGAGCCCGCGTCCCCGGAGGAGATCCGTCGGCGCCAAGAAGCGGTCCGCGAGCTGGCGGCGCACCTCGATCTGCGACAGGAGCTGGCTCGCCAGGCCTCGCACCTCACCGACGCGGACGCCGATCTCGAGCCCTTCCTGTCCTGGGCCGAGGGCGAGCCCTGGCTGCTGCGCCGACGCGGGCTGATCGCGGCCTCCTTCGTGCTTCCCCTGCTCACCCTGGGTGGTTTTGTCGCCTGGGGTCTGGGGACCATCCCGTTCGCCGCCGCGCTGATCCTCCCCTGGGTCAACATCGCCTTCAGCGCCTGGAGGGGCGGGCCGATGCACGAGATCTTCGACCGGATCTCAGCCCGCGAGACCCCGTTTCAGCACTACGCGGCGGTGCTCGCGGTGCTCGACGAGGAGGCTCCGGCAGAGCGGGGAGGGTCGGGAGAGTCGAGAGAATCGCTCTTCGAGAGCGAGCTACTGCGTGAGAAGAGGGCTGAGCTCACCACCTCGGGTCTCTCCGCGGCGCAGCAGATGGAGAGCCTGCACCAACGGGTCGTGCTCTCCGACAGCCGCCATTCCGCCCCCCTCAACTTCATCCTCGAATCGCTCTTTCTGTGGACCTTCCACGTGCTGCGCCGATTGGAGCGATGGCAGCGGGAGTGCGGTGGCGAGGCGAGGCGCTGGCTGACCGCTCTGGGGGAGATCGAAGCCCTCGCGGCACTAGGCCGGTTGAGCTTCGACAATCCCGATTGGGCCTTTCCCGAAATCGTGACGGGGGACCAGCCCGTCCGGGTCCAAGCCCGGGAGCTGGCCCATCCATTGCTGGTCCCGGACACCCGGGTGGCCAACGATGTGGAGGTCGGTCCCGCGGGCACCTTCATGCTGGTCACCGGCTCCAACATGTCCGGCAAGAGCACGCTGCTGCGCTCACTGGGGATCAACGTCGTTCTGGCCCAGGCGGGGGCGCCGGTGTGCGCCTGCACGCTCCGGCTGCCTCCGCTGGCGCTGGGCACCAGCATCCTGATCGAGGACTCCCTGGGGGACGGCATCTCGTTCTTCATGGCGGAGCTGCTGCGGTTGCGGGAAATCGTCGAATCGGCCCGCCGTTGCCGCGGCGAAGGGCGGACGCTTCTCTACCTGCTGGACGAAGTCCTGCGCGGCACCAACAGCCGCGAACGCCGGCTGGCGGCACGGCACATCCTCCGGCACCTCCTGGCGGCCGGGGCCGTGGGCGCCATCTCGACCCACGACCCGGCGCTGCTGGAGTCCGAGGAGCTGGTGGCGGTCAGCCACACCGTCTACTTCGAGGAGACCGTCCACACCGACGCCGAGGGGAAGAACGTCATGAGCTTCGACTACAAGCTGCGCGAGGGGGTCAACACCGGGGGCAACGCTCTCAAGCTGCTGGAGCTGGTGGGCCTCGGCGGCGAGGAAGACCTCGAAGTCCGGACCGAGCCCGAGACCACCACAGACGACCTGGAGACAACGACATGGACTACGTGAATCTCGGCCGCACTGGGCTCAAGGTCTCGCGCATCTGCCTCGGCTGCATGAGCTACGGCGACCCCGGCTGGCGCGAGTGGGTGCTGCCGGAGAAGGACTCCCGGCCTTTCTTCGAGCGCGCGCTGGACCTCGGGATCAACTTCTTCGACACCGCCGACATGTACTCCCTAGGTGTCTCCGAAGAGATCACCGGCCGAGCGCTACGCGACCTGGCGCCCCGCGAACAGGTGGTGATCGCCACCAAGGTCTACTTTCCGATGGGCGACGGACCCAACGACCGGGGCCTCTCCCGCAAACACATCCTCGACTCCATCGACGCCTCGCTCCAGAGCCTGGGGACCGACTACGTGGATCTCTATCAGATCCACCGCTGGGACTACGAGACGCGCATCGAGGAGACCCTGGAGGCCCTCCACGACGTCGTGCGGGCGGGAAAGGCCCGCTACATCGGTGCCTCCTCGATGTTCGCCTGGCAGCTCGCCAAGAGCCTCTACCTGGCCGACCTCCACGGCTGGACGCGTTTTGTCTCGATGCAGAACCACTACAACCTGGTGTACCGCGAGGAGGAGCGGGAGGTGAACCCGCTCTGCCGCGAGGAGGGTCTCGGGCTGATCCCCTGGAGCCCGCTGGCTCGCGGCTTTCTCGCCGGCAACCGGGGCAAGAAAGCGGAGGAGGACCAGGAAGCGGGGCCGACCCAGCGCTCCAAGAGCGACGACTACGCCCACCGGCTGTACTACGAGGAGGGCGATTTCGAGGTTGTGAAGAGCGTGGTGGAGCTGGCGGAAGCGAAAGGCGTCGAGCCGGCCCAGATCGCGCTCGCCTGGTTGCTTCACCAGCCCGGGGTCACCGCCCCGATCGTCGGAGCCACCAAGATCCGTCATCTGGAGCAAGCCGTATCGGCCCTCGACATCGAGCTGAGCGAGGACGAACGAGCGCGCCTCGAAGAGCCCTATCGTCCGCACCCGGTGTTGGGGCACGAATGAGGACAGCAGTGACCAGGTGACCTTCCCTCTGGCCGGCGTGCACGCGGGCTGTGTGTGGAGAGTTGGGCCTGACCTCCGACAGCCTCGCACGCTGTCTTCGAGCCTTGCGCCGCTTGTGTTGATTCAAGCGGCTGGGGTTGATGGTTGTAGATCTACAACCATCAACATCTAGCCCGGGCTGACGGTTGTAGATCTTCAACCGTGAAGGACTTGGACCTGTTGACGGTTGGTCTCCTTCAGCCGTGAGAGCGGGCTCCCGGGACACGGTTGTAGATCTTCAACCACCAAGAGGTCGGTGGGGCGGGTCTCGCCGGGCCTCCGACCGGCCCGCGCACGGACGATCTTTGTCAGACGATCCCTGCCGAGAGTGGGAAGGATCGGCGCCGCGCCGCTTGCGTTGAGCCACTCGGTCGGAGAGACTGTTGCCCCCATGGCTATCCTGGATCCCGAAAAGGAGCTCAACCCCGAGCAGCAGGAAGCGGTGACCCACGGCGAGGGGCCGCAGCTCGTGCTCGCCGGCGCGGGCTCGGGAAAGACCCGAGTCATCACCTACCGCATTGCCTGGCTGGTGGAGGAGCGGGGTGTCGACCCCTACGACATCGTCGCGGTGACCTTCACCAACAAGGCGGCGGCGGAGATGCGCGAGCGGGTCGAGAACCTGCTGGGGATCTATCCCCTACCCACCTTCGTCGGCACCTTTCACCGCTACTCCCTGCGCCTCTTGCGCCGCTGGGGCGACCGGTTGGGGCTGGCGCGGGACTTCGGCATCATGGACACCACGGACCAGAAGGCGCTGGTCCAACAGGCTCTCGACGACGTGGGGCTGTCCGAGCGGTCCTTCGCTCCACGCACCATGCTCGCCGCCATCAGCAGCGCCAAGAACCGGTTGATCGGTCCGGCGGACTACGAGCAGCAGGCCGACACCTTTTTCTCGCGCAAGGTCGCCGCCGTCTATCGCCGCTACCAGACCCTGCTCAAGCAAGCCTCAGGCGTCGACTTCGACGACATGATCGCCCTCGCCGTCAAGCTGCTGGAGGAGGAAGACGACCTCGCCGCACGCATCCGTGGCTGGGTACGCCACCTCCTGGTCGACGAGTTCCAGGACACCAACCACGCCCAGCTCCGGCTCGTCCGGGCATTGGCCGGTGCCGACGGCAATCTCACCGCGGTGGGTGACGAGGACCAGGGCATCTACCGCTGGCGGGGCGCCGATCTGACGCACATCCTGGACTTCGAGGAGAGCTTTCCCGGCGCCACCATCCGCAAGCTGGAGCGCAACTATCGTTCGACCCAGAACATCCTCGATGCTTCGGGCGCGCTGGTGGCCCACAACCAGGGCCGTCGGGGCAAGCGGCTGTGGACCGAGGCGGGAGCCGGCTCGCGGATCGAGCTGTACAAGGCCACGGACGAAACCGAAGAGGCCCGCTGGACGGTGAGCTCGCTCCAAAGTCTGCGCAAGGATCACAAGCTGAGGGAGATGGCGATTCTGGTGCGCACCAATGCCCAGACCCGTGCCCTGGAAGATGAGCTGATCCGCCAGGAGGTGCCCTACGTGCTGGTCGGGGGCACCCGCTTCTACGACCGCGCGGAGATCAAGGACCTGGTCGCCTACCTCAAGGCCCTGCGCAATCCGCGGGACACCTTCTCACTGCTGCGGATCATCAACCAGCCTTCGCGGGGCATCGGCAAAGCGACCCTGGATCAGCTCCACGACGAAGCGGGCAAGGCCGGCCAGCCCATCTGGGACATCCTCTACCACAAGGAGCTGGCCAACTTCTCGACCCGCGCGTCCAACGCCCTGGTCGGTTTCCGCGATCTGATCGTGAGCCTGCAGAAGACAGCGAAGGAGCTGCCGCTACCGGCCCTTCTGGATCGGCTGCTCAAGGAGACGGGCTACACGGATCTCTACGATCCCGACGAGCCCGACGGTCTCGCACGGTTGGAAAACATCGAGGAGCTGTTGTCGGCGGCCCAGGACTTCACCGAGGCCAGCCAGCGACGCGACACCGGACGTCTCGCCAACCCCTCCGCGGACAGTCTCACCGCCTTTCTCGATCACGTGTCGTTGGTGGCCGACATCGATTCCTGGCAATCCGAGGCCGGGGTGTCCGTGATGACCCTCCACAGCGCCAAGGGTCTGGAGTTCCGGGTGGTGGCGATCACCGGGTTGGAGGATGGGCTCCTGCCCCACTTCAATGCCCAGGGAGCACCGGAGGACATCGAGGAGGAGCGCCGCCTTCTCTACGTGGGCATGACCCGGGCGGAGGAGCGACTCCTGCTGTCGTGCTGCCGCAGGCGGCGGGTCGCCGGCCGCTACCAGGACCGGGTGGAGTCACCGTTCCTGCTCGAAATTCCCGAGACCTTGCTGGAGGTCACCCGCAGCCCGGAGCTGTTCAGCGATTCCCGCGGTCAGACCGTACGCTCCTTCTTCGGCCGTTCCGGTGGCTTCGGGGGTGCGTCCGAAACCCCACCGTTCGCGGCGTCGGGCGAGCCCTCCGCGTGGCAGAAGGGAAGCCGGGTACGACACCCGACTCTGGGGGCCGGGGTGATTCTGGAGACCGACGGTGAGGGCTCGGACGCCAAGCTCACGGTCTACTTCGACCGCTCCGGTAAGCGCCGGCTTCTCGCCCGCTACGCCAACCTGGAACCCATCTGAAGCTCCGGCACCACCGGCTTCGGTCAGCCGGCAACCGGCTCCTCGCCGGTGCGCGGTGCGCTCACTGGGGTGAGCTGGATGTCGAGACGCCCGGTGCTGGCCGTCCCAGGCCGGAATCCCGGCGTGCTGCCCTGTGGCGGACTTTCACTCGGCGTCTCGGACGGCCTTCGACCCGCGAGCGGGTTGGTCGGGTTGGCCCCACCCGGATTGAGATCGGTGTTCGGCTGTACCACGACGTTGCCGAGCGGGCGGCCGCTACCCGGTCGGGCCTGCGGCGGGTTGCGGGAACCGGGTATCTGACCTGGTTGAACCTGGCGTTGTTGAAACTGACGGAGGTTCCTGGGCGGTCTCTGGATGCGGGACGGAGGCCGGTAGATGGAGCCCCGTCCCACCCCGGCCGGTGGTGCCGCCTGGTTGGCAGGGGCGTTGGGATCCAGATCTCCGTCGGTCAAGAGCTGTGCGGCCTCTTGCTCTCCCGGCGCGCTCCGACCGGCCGCCAACGGCTCTTCGCCCTCGTCGTCCTCACCCTCTTCCTCCCCCGAGGTGTCCACGGGAACCGGAGGGATGAGCAGGTGGCCGATGCGAACCGGATCGTCATAGGCCTTGGGCGCCGCGGGGGAGAGCTGCCCCGCTCGATGAGCTTTGAGCAGGGCCTCGGTGAGAAGACGATTGTCGATGACGTGGGGATTGATCTCCGAAAACGCCAGTTGGGGGTTGAGAGAGAAAGCCTGCGCATAGGCCTCGATCGCCAGATCGTCCTGATGCCAGTAGTCGTACAGGCTACCCACCTGGTAGTGGGTCCAGGCATGGGAAGGGTCCTTGCTCAAAACCTTCTGGTACTCCGCGAGAGCGTCCCGAAAGCGGCCCGTCTGCTGCAGGAGAAGGGCCAGATTGAACCGGGTCGACACCTTGTCCGGATCCAGCTCCAGGGCATAGAGGTACGCTTGCTCCGCTTGCGTCAGATCCCCCGCCAGCACCAGCAGGTTGCCCAGGTCGTTGTAGGCGCGGGCGTCCCGAGGCTGCTGCTGCACAAGCTCCCGCTGAGCTTGCAAGGCTTTTTCGAGGTTCCGAGGAGAGACGGTCATCGCCGCCAGAGTGATCGCCGGGATCAGGGCCGCGAGGGCCCAACCCGAGCATTTGTACCCCGAGAGCTTGTACCACGAGGATCTGCGCACTGCGTGACTCCCTTCTAAGCCCCGGAGCGTTCCGCCCGGAGCGGCTTGGCTTTGAGCTTCATCTTACCGTCTTCCTCGGAGACCCGAAATTGGACCTGCCGGCAACCGGTCTTCTTGCGCAGGGTGGAAATCTGCTTCTGAAGATAGGTCCGAAAGCTGTCGAGATCGAACTGAGGGCCCTCCCCCCCTTTGCGCTGCAAACCTGCGTACAGGGCCTCTACGGCGCTGCCGTCCGGCGAGTCGTCGAGCACCACGCCCTGCCGAGGGTCGTGTCGGGGAAACGATCCGCTGCCGGTGGCCGGGCGTCGACCCCGACCTTCCTCCCGTTCCCGCAGACGGCGGTTGAACAGCTCGTTGAGGCTGTTGAACCGCGCCTCCAGGCTGCCGAGGCGAAAGTGGTCCGCCGAAGCCTGGAGATTGCTGTTGCGAAGCTCGCGAATCCTGCGCTGGACCTCCGTCCGCAGATCCTCCGGCGGCACCTGGCTGGCGCCGTTGTAGAAACGGACCAGCTCCACCCTCAGATTCTGGATGGCGCTGGCCAGTCGGTTGAGCTCCTGTTCGGCGTGCATCGGTCTCGAGAGCTCCTCCCCAGGGCCGCTAGAATGAGACCCTGGGCTCGTTCTTTGTATACGGGCGACGACGGCGTCGAGTCTATCCGTCCCGCCGCACCCCTGTGCTGACCATCTCCTCCCATCTGCATCCGGAGACCTCATCGTGAGCGTTCCAAGCCGCATCTTGATCGTCGAGGACCGTGACTCCCTGCGGCGCATGCTCGGGCGCGCTCTCACCGGCGAGGGATACCAGGTGGAGGCTGCCGCCACCGGCGAGGAGTGCATCGCGAAGATCGAGCGCGGAGAGACCTACGACCTGGTGCTCACGGACCTCAAGCTTCCCGGGGTCTCCGGTCTGGAGGTCCTCGCCGCGGTGCGCACCGCGACCCCGGCCTTGCCGGTCGTGGTGCTCACCGCCTATGGAACCGTGGCCACCGCCGTCGAGGCGATGAAGCGAGGGGCCAGCGACTTTCTCGAGAAACCGATCGAGATCGAGGATCTTTTTGCCCTGGTCGCGGACATCCTCGGTCCGGAGGAGGAGGATGGACACGGCCTCGAGGTCCCCGGAGCCCCGATGATCGTCGGGCGTCACCCTCGGATGCGCGCCGCCATCCGGCTCCTCGAGCGGGTGGCCCCCAAGGAGAGCACCGTCCTCCTGACCGGCGAGAGCGGCACCGGCAAGGAGCTCTTCGCACGCGCTCTGCACGCCCTGTCCCAGCGCAAAGACGGGTCCTTCGTGGCGGTCAACTGCGCCGCGATTCCCGAGACGCTGATGGAGAACGAGCTTTTCGGTCACGAGAAGGGTGCATTCACCGGTGCCGGTCAGCGCCAGGCAGGGCGATTCGAGCTCGCGCGGGGCGGCACGCTGTTTCTGGACGAGATCGGCGAGCTGGATCTCTCGGTGCAGGCGAAAATTCTCCGGGTGTTGGAAGAGCGCACTTTCGAGCGGGTCGGAGGAGGCCGCAGCCTGCGAGCGGACGTGCGTCTGGTGGCCGCCACCAACCGGGACCTCCAGGGGATGGTGGAGGAGGGCCGGTTTCGTTCCGACCTGTACTTCCGTCTCGCGGTCTTTCCCCTCGACCTGCCGCCGTTGCGCGACCGTCCCTCCGACATTCCCCTGCTCGCCCGGCACCTGCTCCGCCGGCTGGCGGAGCGTCACGGCCAGGAGCCGCTGCGGCCGACGGAGGAAGCCCTCGAGCTGCTGGCCTCCCAACCCTGGCCCGGGAACGTCCGCGAGCTGGCGAACACCCTCGAACGGGCCACGATTCTGGCGGACGGAACGCGGCTGGACGCCCCCGACCTACGAGCGCTGCTCCAACCGCTGGCCGGTCTGGGTGAGCGGGAGGTGCTTCGCCAGGCGCTGATCGAGGCGGAGGGGGACAAGCGGCAAGCGGCCGAGAGCCTCGGCATCAGCTATCGGACACTCCAACGAAAGATCAAGGAGCACGATCTCGAGGGCGTGCCTCACTATCGCCGCTGACCCCTCCGGATTCTCCGCCGCCCTCCCCGTCATCCCGGTCCTCCGAAGAGCTTCCGGTCTTGAGGTTGGTGCTCCTGGGCCGGAACTGGATCGCGGCGAAGGAGAACACGTCGGGAAAATCTGCCTGGAAGGTGGTCGAGCCGTCCGGGAGCATCACGGGATCTTCCAACACCGCGCGGCGCATCTGGATCAGCTCGTTGCTCTCGTCGTAGAGCGACACCTCGAGGGAGATGGCGGTGGCGGTCGTCCGGGTGAGGTTGCCCAGCGAGCCGGTGATGATCACGTGCTGGTCCAGCGGATCGTTCTCCCGCTGGTAGCCGAGCACCGCCGGCGGACCGGCCTCGGTCCGCTCTCCGCTCACCGCGCTCGGCGCCCCCTCGCCGGAGGACCCCTCCGCGTCCTGGGCGAAGTGGAGCCGACGGGTGAAGTCGGCATCGGTGAGCTTCCAGGTAGCCTTGGTGCGCGGAGCCGCGCGGTCCTCGGAGGCCGTCTTCTCGGCGTTTCCGGGCTCGGCCTCCGACTCCTTCCGGGCGGTCTCCTCGGCGGCCCCCTGGGCCTCGGCGGTGGCCGTCTCACTGGCTTCGAGGTCGATGTCGCTCAGTCGCAGGGACGAGAGCGTACCCCCGGGCCGAGTGAACACGACGAGGCGACCCCGGACCTCCCACGGGCCTTCGGTTTCCACCCGGGTGCCATCACGGGTCACCAACACGTCGCCGGACGCGAGCCCGACTCCGACGATACACCCGAATCCCAGGGCGACGACTGCCAACAGCACGAGCCTCGCGACCGATCGTCTCATCTCAGGACCCCCGTTCCAGAAACTCCGATCCAGGGCCCCCGAACGGGGCCTCGATTCAGGGCCTCACTCGAGAGCCCCACGAGGCTGGATCAGAACTCCCGCCAGTTCTTCTCAATGATACACACGGGGACCGGCGCGATGTGGACGACCCCGGTGTTGGCGCTGATCGTCTTGATGTCCAGACGATAGTTGGCGAACTTGCAGTTCTGGGGGAAGAGCGTCATCAGCTCCTGCATCACCCGTTCGAGCTGCGCGCTGAGGGCGTCGCTGGTCGGTTGCCCGTCCTGGGGCGGGTTTTTGGTTTGTCCCCGCTCGACGAACGCCTCGGTGGCCAGGCTGGAGATCTCCAGCGTCCGCACCCGCACGCCGTTTTGATCGAAGAGGGTCCCCACTCCGTTGGTGGTGAAGACCGCAAACGCCCGGCTGATGCCGCGCAGGGCGCACGCGGGTCCGCCGTCGGCGCCGATGGCCGGATCCACCCGCGGGATAAAGGTCGAGAACACCGTGATTCCGGACAGCGCGAAGGCGTTGGTGACCACGCGCTCCTTGGGCTGGAGCTCGAAGAACCAGCCGCGGACGCCCGTGGCACCGGGCACGATCAGCGGGTTGGCCGCCTGCGGATTGTTGTTGATCGGGTCGTTCGGATCGCTGGGATCCGGCGACGCATCGTCGGCGACGATGGCGAAGAGATCGTCCTGGGTGAGCGGCAGATCCGCCGGGTCGAACCCCGCGGTTTCGTCCACGAAGATGTAGAAGCGTCCCTCGATGGTGTCGCTGCCGCCCCACAGGTTTTCCCGGTTGCCGGTGCCGAACGCGAGGGCGTACTCGCCAAGCTCGGCGACGAAGATCACCGATGGCCGGAAGTAGATGGGACGCGACACCTGCAGCGTCTGGGTCACCCCGTTGGCGTCGGTGAAGGTGATGTCCTCCACCGTGTCGAAGATCTTGTGGGGAACCCAGGGGTCTCCGGCTGTGAGCACGATCCGGGGCTGGTCGGGCACACCGGGCACGGCGACCGGCTCGATCCGTGGCAGCTCGCCGTTGGGACCCACCAGATCCAACCGGTAGAGGAACCCGGCCAGCGTGCCGATGTAGATTCGATCGAGCTCGCCATTCTGATCCGTGTCGACGGCGGCGGGCTCGGCGGCCGCTGCGCCTTCGAGAGGCGCCTTGTAGATCGCCTTGCCGGTTTCGATGTCGACGATGTAGAGGTAATTGCCACGACCGAGTTGGTTGCCGGGATCGAGGCCGCCACCGAAGACGGCGACATGCTTGACGACCTGCTGGAAGCTGCCCAGCGCATCCGCTTCCTCCACCCGGATCCGGCCGAGGTTGGGCACCGACCAGCTCTGGGCGAGATCGATGGCGCCGTGGCCCGGCGTACCGACGGGATCCTCGTCGAGCCGTACTCGGGTTCCGTTGGCGAGCAGCACCGAATCGTCGAACTCCCACAGCGGCGCCGGGTATCCGAGCTCGCCATGGCACGTCGTGCGATCGGCGTTGTCGGTCGCGTTCCCCGTCGGATTCTGACAGTTGGGGATCTCGGGGTCGGTGGCGTTGTTCGGGACGAACGTCCCGTCCCCGGCGTCGATCAGCCGGTCGGGCTGGGTGACGTCGAGAGCGTAATAGGACTCGCCGCCCCGACGGAGCCCGCCGACCAACACCGTACGCCATTCCCGGTCGTCCGGATCAGGGGCACCGCTGAACACCGGATCGATGAACACGTCGGCCCCGTTGACCGTACCGTCCACCCCCCACGGCCGGGGGCTGTTGAAGTTGGACATGGACTGGACCGCCGGCATCACCCCACGGGGCACGAAAGCGAAGATCTCGCGGCCCGTGCCGTCCGTAAACTCGTCGGTCAAGGGATCGAACACGCCCGCATCGAAGGCGTGGAGCATTCCGTCGTTGGCTCCGAAGATCAGAACGCTCCGGCGATTCTGGTGCTGCCGGGCGAACTCCCGGTAGCCGTTGTCGTCCGTGGCGAAGAAGCGGGCGTTGACCGGCGCGCCGACCACCAGGGGATTGGAGTGGAAAACATCGCCCAGAATGTAGCGCGTCGGCGTGGTGTCGATACCAAAGATGTGGGACTTCTCGGCATAGGTGTTGTCGATCGTTTCCCGCGTGTCCTCCCGCGCCGTGAGGATGCTGGCGGCGTTAGAGAGGTTGAACGGGATACCGAGACCGCGCCACAAATCGATCTCGCGGGAGCTGACCGGCGGCGACAGCGGTGTGGTGGTGGCAAGATCGGTGCCCCGCAGCGGATCGTCGAACGGTTCGCGGTTGCGCGCCCACTGACCGCTCACCACCGGCTGGCCGGCGCTGTCCCGGGTGCGCGAGTAGTACACACGGCGCTGGTTGGCGTTGGGTCCCAGAGGCGCTCCGGCATTGATCTGTTGGAGCATCACTTCGCCGGCATCCCACAGGAAGCAACCGGACTCGGTTGTGGCATCACAGACGATGTCGGTTCGCGGCTGGCGCTCGGGCGGGTCGGTCAGCGGCACCGGCTTGAGGAAGCCGAGCACCCGTCCCCGCCAGATGGAGCGGCCGCGGGCCGGCCGGAACTGGGTGAGGAAAAGCTTGTCGCCCTCGTCGGCCTGCACCGTCGGCACGGCCGCAGAGGCGAAGGAACGGGTCTCCTCGACGATCCGGCCGAGCACCTCTCGCAGCTTGTCCTCGAGGTTGGCGGGGCTGTTGACGGTGATGCAGTTCTCGGTCTTCGGATCGTCCTTGCCCTGGTTGGCGATCGAGTTGAGCTCGCCGCTGCCCTGGCAATTGTTCAGGTCCCCCAGATTGAACACCCAGGTCTGGACCCCGGGCTCGCCCGATTGGGTGCGCAGATTGCCGACGTCGGCGGAGGCGTTCTCCCCGGTCGCCCCGCTCGGGGAGGTGTCCTCGCCGTCGCTGATGACGATGAGGAAGGGTCGCCGACAGGTGGCCAGGGCATCGTTGCTCGCCGCGATGAAACGCCAGCCCTCGTCCCAGGGGCGCTCGGTGTCGTCCCGGCACTTTTGATCGTTGTCGGTGCCGTTGTACCAGCAACGGTAGTCGTTGATGGCGCGGGCCAGGGGCGAGAAGCCAAAGGGCACCATCGGCGGGACGGTCAGCGGCACCCGGTTGCCGGAGAGATCGGTGGTGAAGCGCAGCGGGATGTGCTCCGGATCCGGATTCCCCGGGCCGTTGAGGACCTCCCGGTTGTCCAGGAAGTACGGAGCGGAAGCGAACTCCGGCGGGTTGCCGGTCGGGTGATTGGGGTTGAGGCGGGTCAGAAAGTCCGTGCGGTTGTCACCGTTCCAATCCCAGGGCAGAAGATCGCCGCGGTCGAGCTCGCGAGCGTTGGGCAACGTGAGGCTGGCAAAGGTGGTGTACTTCAACCGCGGATCGACGCAGTCTCCCTGCTCGTTGGAGCCGGCGCAGAAGTCGTCCAGCAACTGCTCGGCCGCCGTCACGTTGAGATCCGGATCCGAGACGTTGAACGGGCTGTCGTAGTTGCCTTCGATGCCCTTGCCGGAAAACGGCCGCGAGGTGCCGTTGACCCCGTTGGCGAAGGCATCGGTCCAGAGCCAGTCGCCGACTGTAGTCTCGTCCCGGTTGCCGCCGGCCGGCTGGTCGTGCATCAGGAACTCTCCGGCCCGTTGCAGAACGAGGGTCTGGGTCCCGATGGGCACCGGCATCTGCGAGCAGTCCGGCACCTCGTTCAAGGTGAAATCGACCGCAAGATTCTGACCGCCCACGGCGTTGGTGTCCAGAAATCCATCCCCATCGAAGTCCTGCGGTGCACCGAGGCTCACCACCAGCTTGAATGTGGTGGCGTCGGCCCCGCTGCCGGCCTCGAACCAGATCACGGTGTCGGCCTCGGTCCCCGGTTCCCCCAGCTTGGAGAACCGGTCGATCATGCGGCGGCCGACCGCGTCGTCGAGGTCGAGAGGTCTGGCACAGGTGCCAGCCGGGACCTCGGTCGGGGGAGCGACGATTTCGAGGGTCGTCGTGTCGAGCTCCAGAAAGCGCGTTCCGAACACCAGGGGATCGTCGGGCGTCGGGTAGTCGAATTCGAGGGCTCCAACGTCCCACTCCAGGCTCGTCGTCGGTCGGTAGAGCCAGTGCTTGCCACGGATGTGGAGATCGTCCTGGTTGTAGGTGGCGAACCCGTAGTTGACGTTGGTCTCGTCGATCAGCACCTCGTAGAGGATCTTCTTCACCTGGTAGATCCGGGACGCCGGGTCGTCGCCGTCGAGGGACAGGGCGGCGCCGTTGACGATGTCCAGGTTCATCGACGACGAGGTGTCGACCAGAAAGAAGACGAAAGGCTTGGCGGTGTTCTCCCGCACCAGGTCCGTGTCGTCGGCACCGGCGTTGCCCGACGGGAGGATCAACACCCAGAGACCCAGAAGGGCCAGGGCGAGCCGCAAGTGTCGGCACGAGTGCCGGCCAGGACGTCGGGAAGAAGTCTCGTGATGCCGCATGACAGGCTCCTAGGTTTGGGTCTCAGAGCTTAGAACTTGATCTTTTCCAGCTCGGTGGTCTGGTCGATGGCGTCGAGTGAGGTGAGGGGCGGCTTCCAGGGTTGCAGCTCGATCATGGTGGTCAGCGCCCGTTCTGCGATGACCTTGCGCGTGACCCCCTGGTCGGTGGTGATGAAACGCTGCGCCACCGCCGTGACCGCATGATTGGCCCTCTCGTAGCCGCGATCGCTGTAGGTGCCGGAGTTGTTGATCTCGCACAGATTGCAGGCGCCCCCCTGGATCAGATAGAAGGGAGACACCTCGACCCTCGTCCCCGCCTCGCCGGCGTTGAACCCCGGAATCAACATGTTGCCGGCGAACGGCTCGCCGGTGTCGGTGAGGTTGAGGACCTGCGAGGAATGCTCGCTGCGCACCAGGGCCCGCGCGATCGCCGAGGAGATCCCGGTATCGGCAGCGTAGAACACCCGCGTCACCGTGCGCTCGTTGGCACCGATCTGGAATTCAGTCTGGGTGACGAGCGAGAGCGAGAGCCCCAGGAGGGTGACGATGAAGAGAACCACGAGCACCACCACGTAGGCGCTCCCGGTCTCCCGGTCTGCCTTCCGAGAACAGGGGAGACGGACGCCACCGGTGTCGGGGCGTGCTCCGTCGGGGGATCCGGCGTCGAGCGATGTAGGGTCGGGTTTGGGAAGCCTCATGGCTCACTCCTCACAGGTTTCTCAGATCGATCACGGTTTGAAGCAGTCGCCGGCGGTACATGCGCTCCGGGCCCGTGTTGAACCGGCTCGACGGCGTCGCGGTGTAGTCGTGGTCCTCGACCAGGGCCAGGAGCGGCGCCTGATAACGCCGATCCCGCTGGTCGGTGCGTGCGAGAGTGGTCACCCGCGCGTAGAATAGCGGGGTCGCCCGGGCTGGCAATGCGCCGGCGATCTGGTTCCATTGGGTGTCACCGGGACGGTCGCCCGTCGCGTTGAACAGCCAATCGTCGTTGGCGTCCGCGGTATCTGGAATCGCTCCGTCTCCGTTGGTGTCGAGCCCCAGCGCGACCTGGAGATCGAAGACGTTGTCGGAGATGTCGATGGACCAGTTGTCGGTGTCGTTCTTGTACGGCACCTGGGTCCCGGGAAACACCCGGGCGCGGGAGAGCTTCGGTTGCCAGTTGCTGGTGGGGTCGCCGGCGACGGCGAAGTCCTGGCGGATGTAGAAGCGGTGCTCCTCGAGAAGGCCGACGGAGATGGCGCTGTTGAGGCGTCCCGGAAAGACGTCTCCGTTGAGCTCCTTGTACTTGTCAGCCAGCCCGGTGTCGGCATAGCTGAAGGCCAGGATGACGTCGGTGACGATCCCGCCGCTGCGGTTGACCGTCGAGCTGGCGGGGATGAGCTGCACAACACCGAAAATGCGGTCGTCCAGCGGGCTCGACAGCAGCAACGCGTCCTCGACCGGCGAGCCGCCGTTTACGCCCTCGATGACCTCCGCCAGGGGGGTCAGATCCTGGGGAATGCCCGGGGGGCTGACGTTGAGCACCCTCACCCGTCCCTCGAACGAGCCGGGAATGAGGGTGAAGGTGTTGGGGTCCTCGTCGTTGAGCTGATAGAGAGGCGAGGTGAACACCCCACGGACCGTCAGAATGTCGGTGCGGGGAACGACCTCGGGACTGGTGCTGTCTCCGATCTTGGCCCCGGGGTCGACATTGTTGCGCACCGCCAAGGCGATTCCGTTCGGCAGGTCCCGACCGACGACGCGCGGAGGCAGGCCCCCGCGGCCCGCCATACGGATGAGGCGGACCATGTCGAGCTGGGCGATCCGCATCGACTGCTGCATGTTCGCCACATTCGTCTGCACCTGGGTGAGGCGGTTGTTGAAGTCGAACAGGGCGAGGGCCGCGATCAGAACGACCGACAGCACCACCATGGTGACCAGCAGCTCCGCCAGGGTGAAACCGGAGCTGGCTCCCACCTCTGGCGTTTCTTGCGGCTCTCGCGATGTCCGGTCAGAGACTCTCACCATCGAACGCTCCTCACTCAGCTCTCTCATTCAGCCCTCTCCTTCGACCTCTTCCTCGGCCCTCTCCTTCGGCCCTCTCCTTCGGCCCCCTCACTTGGCCTTGAAAGTCCTCAGCAGCACGTCCTTGCCCACCCCCAGCGGCCCCCCGGTGCGGGTCGATTCGATCGTCACCTCGACCTCCTTGAGGTGGACGAAGACCGGATCGGTACCGCCGGTCAGAGCTTCGGATTTCTGGAGATCCAGGGCGGTGTCGTCGTCGTCATTGATCGCCTCGGCACTGTATTGCCGCACGGTGGTCGTCCGGCGCCAGGGAACGGTGGCTCCAAACGGATTGTCGGGGGTCGGACCGGGCAGGGGGGACGTAGGATCCGCTCCGGGTTGCCACTCGTCGAGGTCCGAGCGGTAGTGCTCTTGCGTGACCCCGGCGTCCGCGCCCGCGGGCACGGTCATCAGCCCGGCGGAGTTGAACGGAAGCTGGAATGCTTCCTCGACCCTCGACTTGCCGAAGTTGCTGACCTTGGTGTACTCGTTGCCCGCGTTGTTGTTGACCATGGCACGGGTGAAAAGCGGCAGGATGCCCACCGCGATGATCAACAACAGGGCCGCCGCGACCAGGGTCTCGACGATGGAGAGTCCCGCTTCACGGTCCGGCGTGTGGGGCTCGCAGGTGTGGGGCTCGTGGGGTCGTTTCACTGAGGTCTCCTTAGTTCCATACCCAACCGCGGTCGGAGTCGCCCTTCGCGTACCAGCCGTCCGGGGTGCCCGTGGGGCCAGCCAACAAATCCGTCGAGGACATGTCCATGGTGGAATCCAACCACTTGCGGATCTCGACCCGGCCCGACGCCTCGGAGACGATGCGCACCTCCAGCACGTTGTTCCTTTCGTCGGCGAACCGGATCGCTCCCTGGTCGGAGACCGACCCGTTGACCAGGAACACCGGACCGCCGTCACCGCCGAAGCCCTCGACGGGAAGAGCGTCTTCCGCCGCGCCTCCCGTGGTGCCGGTCAGGGTCACCAGATTGGGAAGCGGCAATCGATTCAGGATCTCCTCCCCGGCGGTCAGCACCCGATCGTCGTTCTCATCGACGAAGGCGATGACCTCCCCGGCTGCGACGTTGGCGACCACCATGGTCTGCTGGTTGCGCTTGATCGCCTCCAGCCGGGCTCGCTGGGTCAGCGCTGCCGCCTGACGGGCGACCCCCTCCAGCTTGGCCCGGCGCATCGTGGTGACGAGAGCCGGGACCCCGAGCACGGCGATGAGGGCCATGATGGTCAGGACGACCAGCAGCTCCAGGATCGTAAAGCCGTCCCCTGGCCGCCGGGATCCTCCGAGACGAAGGGCTCGGGCCGCCCGGCGGACGGGCGGCGTCGGAGTCCAACGGATCGGTGCGGAGATCTTCGAGCAAGGTTGAGCTTTCATCGCCTGAGAGAAGGAGCAAGGCCGATGCCGTAACCTGGAAGCGGGCCCTCGAAGCACGGAAGGCCCAAGAGACAAAGGGACCTACGGAGCCAAGAGACGCGAGCCTCGGGCCGGGAGCCTCACAGGGATCGTTACACTTGGTAACGCATTTGCCGTCAAGAGACCCCGGACTCCGTGGCCGACTCGGAAGTCGGGTCGGTGATCGAGTCCGAGGACGGGGTGGGAAGCAGCAGTCGGACCCGGGTCCCGCCACCCTCGCGGTCCTCCACCCGGATGCGTCCCCCGTGCAAGCCCGCGATGCGTTGGCTGAGCGCCAATCCGAGGCCGACGCCGCCCGGCCGGCCCGAGGCGAAGGGCTGGAAGAGGCGGTGTCGTACCTCCTCGGGAAGCCCGGGGCCACGGTCCTCGATCGTCACCTCCACCTCGTTCTCACTGCGATGGAGAGACACACGGATCCTCGGTGGCCCGGCCGGCCCGGAGCCTGCCACCTGGGACGTGCTGCATTCGGCCTCCATGGCGTTGCGCAGCAGGTTGCGCACCGCCCGCTCGAGGAGCTGAGCGTCGCCGCGGATCGTGGCGTCGGAGGCTTCCCCCGGAGCGATCTCCACCCGCACCCCTCCGAGCACCGGATCCGCCGCCGCCCGCCGCACTACGGTGGCGAGGCGCAGCTCCTCGATGCGGGTGGTTTCCGGACGGGCGAAGGCGAGGAAGTCGTCGACCACCCGTTGGAGCTGATCCGTCTCCCTCCGCATCTCCCCCAGATCGTCGACGGTCTCGCGGGTCCAGGACTCCTCGTGGCAGCGCCGCTCGAGCAGACCCAGATAGCCGCGCAGGGTCGCCAGGCTGTTGCGCAGCTCGTGAGCCACTCCAGCCGCCATCTCGCCGAGGCGCGCGACGCCCTCCGCCAGGCGCGACTCCTCGGCCTCCCGCTGCGCCTCGGTCAAGTCGGTGAAGAGCACCAGAAACCCGCGCACGAAGCCATCCTGACGGCGCAGGGGGTGCACCGAGAGGCCGAGCGTGATCCGTCCATCGTGCAGCTCGAGGCCGATCTCGCGACGGCGTACGCCGCGGCGGGTCTCGAGGGAGCGCTGGAGGATCGCCAGCAGGTCCGGCCGCCCGGAAAGGAGCTCCTCCACCGGCGTCCTCGTCGGGGGAGCGGCGACCGCCAGAATCTCGGCTCCGGGAGGGTTGATCGCCAGCACGCCGCCCCGCCGGTCGAGGAGGAGGAGACCGCTGTCGAGACTCGCCGACAGCATGCGCTCGAGCGCCGCGATGTCCCGGTTGTCGATCGCCTCCGGCTCCGCCGGGTCTCCGACAGCGCTGTCCGACGGTGCTGCGCTGCGCTCCAGGGCCGTGACCGCCCGTTCGAAGGTGGACAGCAGAAACGCGGTCTCGTCGCCCCCTTCTTCGGCACCGCCCACCTCGCGTGCACGCTGCAGCAGAGTTCGATAGGGAGCCAGAAGGCGTCGGAGGAAGCTGAGGAGAAGCAGGGTGAGCGCGAGGTTGACCCCCAGCACCAGGGTGGTGAGCACCGGCAGGCTCCGATGTTTCGCCGCCAGGACCGCAGCCGGCAGATCCACCCGCACGTAGACGGTCTCCCCGCGGAACCGGGCCGGTGCGAAGGCGGCGACGGTGTCCGGCAGCTCCGGACCCGGACCCAGGGCGACGGCCTGGCTCGGCAGCCCCTCCGCTACGGGAAGCAGGGCGTTGGAGAGGGTCATTCCCGAGGCGGCGATGGCTCGTCCCTTTGCATCCACCACCGTCACCGCCACCGCACCGGGTGCCAGCCGAGCGAAGGGCGCAGCCGCGGGCGAGCTGCTGGAGGAGACCTCCTGCGCCACCCGGCGGGCCGCCCGCGAGGCCTCCAGCCGCCGCTCCTGGGTCAGCAGATCGATGGCGTTGCGGTAGGAGAAGAGGGTGAAGGTGGACAGCACGACCAACAAGAGCAAACCCGCCGGCAGCAGGAGCTGCGCCTCGCGGGTGAAGCCGATCCGGCGGGCGCTGTGCCGCGCCCTCGGTTCCTCTGCGCGATCGGGGGAGCGATCGGGGGAGAGCTCCGAGGAGCGTTCCGGGGGGCTGTTCGAGTGGGCCATGGCGCCGGTTCCGGTCACGGCTCAGAGCAGGCTCAGATACGAGTCCGCCACCCGTTGTCCGATGAAAAGCGAGGCCAGGCCCGCGGCCGCCAGAAAGGCACCGAAGGGAAGCCGCGTCTTGAGCCCCCGCTCGCGGCCCATCAGGGCGAGACCCAGCGCCGCTCCGGCGAAGAAGGCGAAGAAAAGGGCCACCAGCATGGCCTTCCAACCCAGAAAGGCACCGATCATCATCAGCATCTTGGCGTCGCCGAGCCCCATGCCTTCCTCTCCACGCAGCAGGTACCAGGCGGCGATGACCGCCAGCAGGACGCCTCCGCCCAGCGCGGCGCCGATCACAGCTTGCCGCAGGGTCACCCCGGGGATCCAGGGCTGGAGTGCCAGACCCGCCACGGTCCCCGGAAGGGTGATGCGGTCCGGGAGCAGGTAGTGCTCGACGTCGATGGCCGCCAGCACCACCAGCAGAGAGCCGAAGAGGGCCGCCACGAGCGCCGCCACGCCGGTGCCGAAATGGTGGAAGCAACCGACGAAGAGCAGACCCGTGGCGAGCTCCACGGCGGGGTAGCGCCAGGAGATGCGCATCCCGCAGTGACGGCAGCGGCCGCGCAGCCAGACGAAGGACAAAACCGGCAGGTTCTGCCAGAAACGGATCGGTGCACCGCAACCCGGGCACCGGGATCGAGGAAGGACGGTGGAGATCCCCCGCGGCAGCCGGTAGACGACGACGTTGAGGTAGCTGCCGACGACCAGCCCGAAGGCCAGGGCGTAGAGGAGGATGAGGAGTTGCAGGCTCATGGTGGGCTCATGGTGGGCTCATGGTGGGCTCAGCGAGGGCCCGTGCGAGTCTACCCGCTTTGCTCCAGATCCGCGGCCAGCTTGCGACGCCCGCGGGCGCGGAGCCCTGAGACGGTACCCACGAGCAGCAGCAGGAGCACCGTGCCACCGGTCACCGCCGCCCCTGCGGTCACCGAGGGGTCCCGGTAGGTCAGCAGCAGACGGTGCTCGCCCGCAGGCACCGCACATCCGATCTGGCCGAGGGCGGTGACATAGAGCGGGAGAGGGTCGCCGGGAAACCTCCGAAGAGAGCCTCGGGACAGGTCCTCGAGCACGGCTCCGAGCCAGCGCCCAGGTGTCGCCTCCGCAAGCTCGTCGACGAGGTGGGCGCTCCAGCCGCGATCCCAGGTGACCGCTGCCACCAGATAGCTGTCCGCCGGCGCCCGGTAGTGAATCTCGATCTCGCCGCCGCGTTCTTCCACCGCCAGCAGCTCCGGCTTCTCCTGTGTCCGCGGGCGGGGTCCAGGCTCTCCCGAGCCCACCCAATGCTCGGTCCGGAAGACGTCGAAGCCCCGCTCGGCGGCGGCTTGCAGCGCATCGGACTCGGCCCGATGCATCACCACCTCCGGAACAAAGCGAAAGGGAGGCAGCAGATAGGGATGGGTCGTCATCTCCGCGGGGGGGAGGTCCCGGTGGTCCAGGAACGCCTCCAGTCTCTCCTCGAGGGTGCGGGGCGTGATCAGGTGACCCACCGACCAGGCTCCGAGCACCCGCATCCCAAGGTCCGTGGAAGCCCAGCTCTGATGGAGGATGCTCTGGTTGCGCCGCGCGCGCGCGGTGAGCATCAGGTCGTAGTCCGGCGGAAAGGTGTGGCCGAGGCCCCAGAGCAGACCGCTGAGCGGATCGATCTTCTCCAGGCCGTGGCGCACATGGTAGGAGAACGGCTCCTCCGGTTGGAAGAGAAACTCCGGCAGGTCGCCCCGCGGGTCGGGAAGACGGAAGATCCTGCGCTCCGAAGGATCGCCGGGTGGAATCTGCTGCGCCAGGGTCGGTGGCCGGCGGAACATCTCCGCGGGAACGGTCTGCACCAGACCATGGCCGTAGTACCAGAGATCGCCGGCCAGCACCGCGACCGCCAGGAAACCGACGACGGCGATCGGCACCTTGCGCCACCGGACGGCTGCGAGCACGGACACCGCCGCCAGCGCGAAACCGGCCGCGACCCAGGCTTCCATCTCCAGGTACGCTCGGCCCGCGGCGAGAGCGCCCTCCGAGGGCGGCAGCGGGCTGCCGGCCCGCAGAAAGTCGTCGACCCTCGGCGAGCCGCTGCGGATCCCCCATGTCAGCGCCAGGAAGATCGCCACCACCGATACCCCGAGAGCCAGCGGTAGATCCACACCGACGACACGGCCCCGGCGGCGCTCGGTGAGCAACCGCTGCCAGCCGAGGGCGGCGACGAAGGGCAGCACCGAGGTGACGAGCAGAAGGAGCTTCTCCGGATAGCGCGTTCGTCCCAGCAGCGGCACGTGCTCGTGAAGCCACGGATAGAGCGGATTGTGGCGCCCCAGGGCGAGAAAGACACCGAGGCTCAACGCGGTAATCCAGGCCGATCGCAGCGGTAGAGGGCCCCGAACGAGGGTGGCGACGCCGAGCAGCACCACCAGCAGCCCCGGATAGATCGACACCACGTAGGGATAGCCCCGATCGTGGAGGCTCCAACCGAAGAAGCGCCCTTCGTTGATGCGGCTCGGGTCGCCCCACAGCCGAGGGAAGACAAGCTCCGCCAGGCGCAGGGGGGGCGTGGACCAGAGGGTGGCTTCCTCCAGGGGAAGGGTCTCCGCGCGGGAGGAGCCCTCGAGGCGTTGCCAGGTGGGCCACCACTGGACCGCCGACAGCGCCACCGTCAGGAGCGCCAGAGCGGACAACCGCCCCAGACGTCGACCGCGGCTCACGCGGCCCCGCCGTGCCAGCGCCGAGACCGAAATGGCGAGGATGCCGAAGCCCGCCAGCAGTGAGCCGGACGGATCGCCCGCGAGAAGCGTCGCCGCCAGGGCCGCACCGCCACCGGCCGCCGCCGGCAGCCACCCGCGCAGACCCTCGTCCCGCGGAGCGCTCAGGACCCGGATCGTCGCCACCAGCACCCACGGCAGCCAGGCCAGGCTGCACAGGAGATTGAGCGATGCGGTGAGAGACAGAAAGGCCCCTCCGCCGGCAAAGCCGGTGGCGGCGAAAGCCGCGGCGGCGGTGCCGCAGCCGAGCCGGCGGGCCAGGACCCAGCCCCCGGCGAAGGCGAGTGAGGCATGGAACAGAAGGAGAAAGCTGATGCCGTAGACCGGATCGAAGGTGAGAGCCACCCAGGTCGGGGGATAGAAAGCCGCGTAATTCGGGTTGGACAACAACGGCTGTCCGCCGTGAAGCCAGGGATTCCAGGTCGGCAGACCCCCCGTCCGCACCGCCAGATCCGCCAGCGCGGTGCGTAGCGGCAGGTGGAAGCTGGGGATGTCGCGGCTCGCCGCCGCTCTCCCCGCGAGCAACGGTCCGAAGGCGCCCACGATCACCAGAGCGCCGAGCCCGATGGCCGTCAGGCTCCGTTTCAGCATGGGCACCGTCGGATCTCTCGCCGCGCCTCGCGCCCGCATCGGGTCGGGAGGAGCCCGGTCACCTGGTGTCCCCTCGAGCCTCTCCCTGCGCCTCTCCTTGCGCCTGTCCGTTCGTCTCTCCCAGCGCCCAGGCGGTCACGATCCTCCGCAGCCGCTCCACACCGCGATCGAGCTCGGCGAGAGACAGCCGCTCGTCGGTGCCGTGGATGCCGCTCAGATCCTCCCCTCCCGCCGCGAAGGGCGCGATGCCATAGGCGGGGATCCCCCGCTGCCGAAAGAAGCGGGAATCGGTGAATCCACCGATGAACGCCGGCACCACCGGCCCTTCCTCCCCGAGGAGCTCTTGGAGCAGCCGATAGACGGGGTGGGTGGTCGGTGAAGGCGGGCTCGGGGGTGCGGACAGCAGCGTGTGGACCTCCACCCGGTTTCCCAGGGCCTCCCGGACCCGCGCCAGGAAGGCGTCGGCGTCGGTGTCCGGAAGCAGCCGGATGTCCACCTCCGCGCGCGACTTGGCCGGCAGGACGTTGATGCGGTGGCTCCCCTCGAGCCCCGTCACCTGGACGCTGTCGAGAAAGAGAAGCTCCAACCCGGGCAACAGCGCGACCGTGGGACCTTCCGGCCGGATGAAGGCGTCGGGGTCGGAGAAGACCTCGCGCATCCGCCCCTGGTGCAGCGGAGCGAGGGCGGCCAGGTACTCGCGGACCGGAGGGGTCACCCGCCAGGGGAGCTCCATGGCCAGCAGGCGGTCGAGGGCACGGATCAGGTGGTGGGTGGCGTTCCAACGCTGGACCCCGGCGCCGTGTCCCTCCCGTCCGCTGGCCACGGCCTCGATCCACAGGGGTCGTTTCTGGGCCACCTCGACCCCCCACCACTGGAGCTCGCCCCGCAGCACCAGATTGGCGCCTCCTTCGTTGAGCACCGCGGCGGTGTCCCCGAACAGCTCCGGGTGGTGCTCCAGCAGCCAGCCGGCGCCCTGGGTGCCGCCGCTCTCCTCGTCGGCGACGGCGAGAAAAACCACGTCCCGGACCCGTCGGGACTCTCCGCGCTGGAGCGCGATCATCGCCGCGAGCTGGGCGATCCCCAGGCTCTTGGCGTCGACAGCACCCCGTCCCCACAGCCGTCCGGCAGATACGGCGCCCGCGAAGGGCTCGACCGTCCATCCCGGCCCGGGGGGCACCACATCCATGTGGTGGAGAAGGACCAGCGCCCCGCGCGTCCCGCCCGCCTCGCCGGCACCCTGGGACTCGGTCGCCGGCAGACGAGCGTAGAGGCTGGAGCGGCCCTCGGGAGAGACGTAGGTGCGGGTCGTGATGCCGGCCCGATGGAGGATCGAGGCCAGATAGGCTGCCGCCCGGTGCTCGCCGCCCGGCGGATTGCTGGTGTCGACGCGCAAATAGCCCTGGAGCCAGCGGGCGGCTTCCGAGAGACGGGCGCTCTCGGGGACGGTGTCGGAAGTCTGCGCCTGCAGAGCAGTCGTGAGAGCCGCAAGACCCAACAGGGTCAGGCCGCCAACCAGGAGAGCCGCTCGGTGCATCGGCAGGAGTCTAGCAAGAGAGTGGCGCGGCGGTCGCGGCTAGCTCTCGGAGGGAGGGGGAAGGGGCCTCGTTCGGGGATTGGGGAGCGTAGACGATTCGGGGCGCCCGGATCGGGCGCCCCGAAGGCTACATCGAGATAGCTTGCGTGCGTACGGCCGTCTGCATCGTGGCATCCGGCCTGGACGCGAGGGTTAGTTGCGCAGCTTGGACGCCCTCACGTTGGACGGATAGTGGACCGGGAACTGGTCGGACCACACGATGTCCTGCTCGTAGTCGGTCGGGGTGAAGGCGGTGATCGAGTACTCGGGCCCATCGAAGACGCCCTTCAGACCGGTGCTGACCACGGCGAAGAGCTGTGGTGCCGTCAGCTCGGACGCCATGAAGTACTGATAAGTGTTCTTCCAACCGTCGAGAACCGGAACGGTCGGAATGTAGCGCGTCACGAGAAGGTCGCCGAGCTCGGGCGGATCGATGGAGTTCAGACCGCCGTCCGCCGTCGAATAGGTGCCGGTCTGCCCGGCGGCGGCCGCAGAGCTGAGGTCGGTGATCAACGAGACCACCGCGGTCACCATGGCACGCTCGTCGGCCACGGTCCGCTTCTGCTTGGCCTTCTGAAGCGCGTCCAGGAAGTTGGGGATGAGCAGCGCCGCGATGATGCCGATGATGGCGATCACGATCAGCAGCTCGATCAGGGTGAAGCCCTTCTGCCGGTTTCGGATCCTTTGCAACATGTATGTCTCTCCTCTTCGTCAGGTCCCCGGAGGCTCGCGTACGAAACCTGGTCTCCCAACGGTCCGGCTCGCGCTTCCGGTGCTCTGCAATCTCAACGGGTACCGCCTGCGACACGTGTCACTCAAGTGTCGTTCCAAGCGGGCACCCTCCTATCTTTGCAGCTTTCGTGCCATGGCCCCAGACCCCTGGGAGTCCCGAGAATCCCACGGATTCCGGGCCTTTCGTGGCTTCGGGACGGTGCCGCAGGGGTTGAACGAGCCCTCGGCATTGACAGTTTTTGTCAGCTTCCTCCTGGCCAACTGTCATTCCTTGTCGGCTCCGGACCGCTCCGACTCTCGCCGCAGGCGGTCGACGCGCTCTTCCAGGGGCGGATTCGGGATCTCGACGCCGACCAGCTCTCCCAGCAGATCCTTGTACAGGCTCACTCCTTCGGCGTAGCCGAGCAGCGAGACCCGCTCATGGGGCCCGCCGACTCGATAGGTCTCGAAGCTCGAGAAGGTGAATGGGGAGAACCCGTACGACGGAATCCCGGCGGCGCGGAAGAACCGCGAGTCGGTGGCGGTCCAGGGCAGGAAGACCGGGCCCACCACGGCGTCCGGACGCCGCTCACGCATGAGCTTCGCCGCGGTCAAGAACAGAGGGTGGTCGGAGGAGCTGCCGTGATGGGGTGGCAGAGGGTCTTCCCAGATCACCTCGAAACCGTGGAAAAGCCCGGGGGGAAGCAGCCGGCGGCGGGCTTCCTCGGCGTCGGTGCCGGGGAGCAGGTGCAGCTTCACCCGCATCCGGAAGCCGCCGCCTTCCACTTTCTCCACCGGGAAAGCGACCGCCTCGTCCCGGAACAACGACCGCAGGTAGGGCGACAGCTTGAGAAACTCCCCGGGGCTGGCCAGCAGCGAGTCGAGATCCGACAGCCTCTCGACCAACTCGGGATCGTCTCGCGTCGGAGCGTAGACCTCGAGAAAGCTTCGCACCTCCTCCGGCGCCCGGAGACCTTCGATGGGAAGCCCGATCTCCAGCAGGTCTTGCCGGAGCTCCTCGAGCGGCTCGCGGTGCTCGCTGCATACCCAGAGGTCGACGAAGGTCTTTTGGGCGAGCTCGATGCCCCAATACTTGAGATCGTCGAGGTCTCGCATCTCCAGAACGCCACCCTCGGTCAGCACGCCCCACATGCGCTCGCGCAGCTCCGGGTGCTCCCGCAAGACCCACCGGGTTCCGAGGTCGCTGCCCACCTCCTCGCTGCTGGTGGCGAGAAAGATCACCGAGCGCCGAGGGGTCACCCCGGTCTTCTTCAGCTCAATAAAGGCGAGCAACTGGGCGATGGCGACGCTCTTCATGTCGAACACCCCGCGCCCGATGATGTACGGCGGTCGAACCTCCCCTCCCAGCGGATCGTTCTGCCACACTTCCGGAAATCGAATCGGATCCGTGTCGATGTGATTGTGGAGCACCAGGGCCTGGCGCTCCTCCCCTTCCAGGATCGCCCATAGATTGGCGTGACGCTCGCCGAGAGCCTCCAAGTGGTAGGGGATCCCCGCCTCCTCCAGCCGGGCGGCGAGAAACCGCGCGCCGTCGATCTCCCGGCCGTTGTCGCTGGTGGTGTCGATGCGGACGTATTCCTGGAGCAGGCGGACCTCCTCCATGGATTCCCAGGGGTAGTGGTACCAGTCGACGTGGAGACCGAGGTCCGGATCGGGACGCCCCAGGTGGAAGGCCAGGAGGGTCAGGCTCAGAGACAGAGCCAGACCGCCGTAGAGGGCCGTGCGAGCGGCCGCCCGGCGACCCCGTTCAAAGTCCGAAAAGCGCATGGGCCGCAGAGCATAGCACCCCGGTGGAAACCGCTGTGCTACTTTTTGCGGGCATGGATCGGTCCCCGCAGCGCTCCCCACAAGACGCGTTTCCCCGCTTTCTCTGGGTGCTCGGAGTGGCCGCTTGCGGTCTCTACCTGGTGGCCGAGGCGGTGGTGCTCGCGGGGGATTTCGGGTTTCCCCTCGACGACAGTTGGATCCACCTCCAGTTCGCCCGCAACCTGGCCGGCGGCGAGGGGATGTCCTACAACGCCGGGGACCTGGTGACAGGCTCCACGGCCCCCCTGTGGACCGCTCTCCTCGCGTTGCCCTTCCTGCTCCCGGGCAGCGTTGTGCTGTGGGTCAAGGCGCTGGGAATTCTCTGTTACCTGGCGTCGATCCACGCCACCTTTCGGCTCGCCTGCGAGCTGAAGGTGACTCGGCCGCTGGCGATCCTGGCGTCCTTCCTCACCCTCGCCACCGGCCGTCTCGTCTGGTCGGCCCTGTCCGGTATGGAGGTGAATCTCTTTCTGCTGCTCTCGCTGTGGGGGATGATCCTGCACCTGAGGGAGCGCCGCAGCCCGGATCGTCCACCGATCTCGCTCGCGGTGCTGGGAGTGGCGGTGCTGGCCCGCCCGGAGGGAGCGCTGCTGCTGGTGCTGGCGGTTGGAGACCGGTTGCTCGGGCTGCTGACTCCCGCCGCCGCGCCGTCCCCCGGCTCGAACCCCACCGTGCCTCTTCGGCAGCGGGCGATCCGTCTGGCGGCCCGGCTGGCCCCCGGTCTGGCGTGCGCCGCTCTCGTCCTGGCCGCCCCGCTGCTCTTCTATCGTGGGGTCGGGGGCTCCTGGCTGCCCACCACCTTCTCGATCAAGGGCTCGGGGGTGGTGCGATGGCTCCCCGAGGTGCTCTATCTGCGCGAGATCTGGGGCATCTTCTTCATCACCCAGCCCTGGCTGACGCTGGCGGCTCCCGCCGGTGTGCTGGTGCTCCTCGAGCGCCTGGGAGGCCCTCGGGACCGCGGGTTGCTGCCCGCCCTCTGGGTGCTCGGGCTGCCCCTCACCTACTCGCTGATGAGCCCGCTGGGCGCGGCGCTGATCGCTGGCAACTTCGGCCGCTATTACTTCCCGCTGATCCCGGTGGTAGTGGTCCTCGGCGTGCTCGGGATCGAGCGGATCATCGGCCTGCTCGCCCGGTCCCGACTCCGGTTGCCCCTCGGCGGCGGCCAGGTGAGGCAGGTGCCGGTGGTCGCCCTGCTGGCGGTCCTCCTGGTCTGGCCGACGGTGGCTCTGGGGCTTCGCCAGGCCGCCGGGTACGCCAAGAACGTCACCGACGTCCAGGACAGCAACGTCCGCTTCGCCCGCTTTCTGGCCGAGCGGCTGCCTCCGGAAGCCGTGCTGGCGGTCAACGACATCGGCGCCTTCAAGTACTTCCTGCCCAACCGCATCCTCGACGTGGTGGGCATCGCCTCACCGGAGGCCAAGCGCCACCGGGTGCGCCGCATGGCGGAAGGGGCGACCTTCTACCAGGCCGTCGTCGAGTACCTGGAGCGCCATCGGCCGGACTATCTGGCGATCTTCCCCGAGTGGCTGTCCGCGATCACACAGGACCCCCGTTTCGAGCCCCTCTACGTTCTGCCCATCCCGGACAACCGCACCATGGGCGGCGATGAGATCGTGCTCTTCAAGACCCCCTGGACGCGGTATTCTCTGGCCGAAGCCGAGCGCCGTCCCGGCGATCCGGTGCCCATCCTGAGCGCCCCCGTAGGAGCCCCCGATGTCCCCGACCCCGAAGCTTCAGACCCCGAAGCCCCAGACGCAGGCACCGATCCCGCCACTCGACCTCTCCCGCGCTGAGCGGCGCATCGCCGACCAGCTGACCGAGCGCTGGAGCCGGATCCGCCAGGGCACCGCCTTTATCGGCGGTGACGAGGTGGCGGCTTTCGAGAAGGGCTTTGCCCGATTGCTCGGTCTCGATGCGGGGCCGGGTGGCGTGGTCGGCGTGGCCAACGGCACCGACGCCCTGGAGGTCGCGCTGCGCTGCCTAGACCTCCAACCCGGTGACGAGGTGATCGTCCCCGCCTTCACCTTCATCGCCACCGCCGGCTCGGTGAGTTGGATGGGGGGCAAGCCGGTGTTCACCGACGTCGAGGCGGCGACCCTCAACCTCGACCCGGAGGCAGCCGAGGCCCGGGTCACCGAGCGCACCGTGGGAGTGATCGGAGTCCATCTCTACGGCCGGCCCTTCGACGTCGAGCGCGTCCGCGCGATGTGCGAGCGTCACGGCCTGTGGCTGATCGAGGACGCGGCCCAGGCCCAGGGCGCGGTCTGGCGCGGCCGCCGGGTGGGCACCCTCGGCGAGCTCGCCACCTGGAGCTTCTACCCGACCAAGAACCTGGGCGCCTTTGGCGACGCGGGGGCGGTCAGCGGCACCGACGCGGCGCTGCTGGAGCGCGTCCGGCGGGTCGCCAACCACGGCCGCGAGACCCACACCCTGCACTCGGAGGTGGGGCGCAACAGCCGTCTGGACGGGCTCCAGGCGGCGGTGCTCAATTGCCGGCTGGCGCTGCTGGAGGAGGACAACCGCCGCCGGCGGGAGATCGCCGCCGGGTACCGTGAGGCCCTTGATGGCGCCGGCGATCTGCGGTTTCCCGACGACCCCCCGGAGACCGACGGCAGCGAGTGCGTCTACCACCAATTCACCCTGCTGACCGAGCGCCGCGATGCACTGCGCCGGCACCTCGCCGACGCCGGCATCGGCTCCGGCATCTATTACCCGCTGCCCCTCCACCGCCAGCCCGCCTTCGCCCACCTGGTCGCCGCCGACGAGAGCCACCCGGTGGCCGAGGCCGCCGCCGAGCAGGCGTTGTCGCTTCCCATGTTCCCGGAGCTGACCGACGCCGAGGCCGAGCGGGTGGTCGCCGGGGTGCGGGGGTTCTTCGGCGACTGAGGTGGGTGGCGAAGGGCGGCGACCTGGCTCGAACGCTGGGACGGCTGAAGCCGGATGGACGACATGGACAGGGATGGACGGGATGGACAGGCGGTGGGGGGGCAGGCACCGGGTGACCGGGCGCTGGACCTCTTCCACCCCGTCGTCGCCTCGTGGTTCCGCGAGCGCATCGGCACCCCGACCGACGTCCAGGCGCGGGCGTGGCCGGAGATCGCCGCCGGTCACCACGTGCTGGTCACCGCGCCCACCGGCAGCGGCAAGACCCTCACCGCCTTCCTCTGGGCCCTCGACCGGCTGCTCACCGGTGCCTGGGAGCCGGGCGGCGTGCGGGTGCTCTATGTCTCCCCGCTCAAGGCCCTCAACAACGACATCCGGCGCAACCTGCTGACCCCCCTGGAGGAGCTTCAGCGGGCCTTCGCCGACGCCCACCCGGACCAGCCCCCACCCCACGTCCGGGTCGCCACCCGCAGCGGCGACACGCCCCCGGACGAGCGCCGGCGCATGCTCCGGCAGCCACCCGAGATCCTGATCACCACCCCCGAGAGCCTCAACATCCTGCTGACCTCGAAGGGCGGCCGGCGGGTGCTCGACGGCCTGGGCGCGGGGGGGACGGTGATTCTCGACGAGATCCACGCGGTGGCGGGCTCGAAGCGCGGCACCCATCTGATCACCGCCGTCGAGCGTCTGGCGTGGCTGTGCGGTGAGTTTCAGCGCATCGCCCTCTCCGCCACGGTGCGGCCTCTGGAGCGGGTGGCTCGCTTCGTCGGCGGCTGGCAGGCGGAGCCCCAGGGCGAAGCCGAGCCCCGCTACCGCCCCCGCCAGGTGGCCCTCGTCCGCGGCGAAGGAGGCAAGCGCTACGACCTGAAAGTCGTTTACCCGTTCGAGGAGGAGGATCGGGGATCAGGCCAGCCCGAGGACGAAGGGCTGCCGGAGAATTTCTGGGAGGTCTTGAGCGACGACTTCCGGCGCCACATCCGCCGGAACCGCTCCACCCTGCTGTTCGCCAACAGCCGGCGGATGACGGAGAAGGTCACCCGCTATCTCAACCAAGGCGGGATCGAAGGTGGGCTCGAGGGTCGGGTCCCCATCAGCGAGACCGGGGAGCTGGCCTACTCGCATCACGGCTCGCTCTCCCGCGAGCTGCGCCAGGTGGTGGAACAGCGTCTCAAGGACGGCCGGCTGTCCGCCATCGTCGCCACCAATTCGCTCGAGCTGGGGATCGACATCGGCGCCCTCGACGAGGTGCTGCTGATCCAGACGCCCCCCACCCTGGCCTCCGCCGTCCAGCGGATCGGCCGCGCCGGCCACCGGGTGGGGGAGGTGAGCCGTGCCCGCCTCTACCCCACCTTCGGCCGCGACTTCCTCGACGCCGCGGTGATAGCCCGCTGCGTGCTCGACGGCGAGATCGAGGAGATTCACCCGGTCACCGGCGCCCTCGACGTGCTGGCCCAGGTGATCCTCTCGATGACCGTGGCGGACCGCTGGGACGTCGAGGATCTCTACCGCTTCCTGCGCGCCACCTACCCCTACCGGGACCTCACGCGGCGCCAATACGAGCTGATCCTGGAGATGCTCGCCGGCCGCTACGCCGATACCCGGTTGCGCGAGCTCAAGCCGCGCATCCGCCTCGACCGCGTGGAGGGAACCGTCCGCGCCCGGCCGGGCACCGACCGTCTGCTCTACATGTCCGGCGGCACCATCCCCGACCGCGGCTACTTCCATCTGCGCATGGAGGGCTCGTCCGCCCGCATCGGCGAGCTCGACGAGGAGTTCGTCTGGGAGCGCTCGGTGGGCGACACGTTCACGCTCGGCGCCCAGTCCTGGCGCATCCGCCAGATCACCCACAACGACGTGTTCGTGGTGCCGGCGCGCAAGGGGGCCTCGTTGGCTCCCTTCTGGCGCGCCGAGGCACGCGACCGGGGGTTTTATCTCTCCTCCAAGATCGCCGCCCTGCTCGAGCGGGCGGAAGGCTATCTGTCGGGCTCGCAGGAGGCTCGGGGCTCCCAGGCTCTGACCGAGATCCTGGTCGCCGAGCACGCCATGGAGCCTTCCGCCGCCCGCCAGACGGTGTCGCTGCTGGAGCGTCAGCGGGCGGCCACCGGCGCGCCGCTGCCCAGTCCCCATCACCTCGTGGTCGAGCGCGTCGAGGGTCGACGAAGCGACCGGCTCTCCGGCACCGATGGCGGGCCCGGGTCCGCCGACGCCGCGCCGGGCGAGCGCGAGGTGATCCTCCATCTGTTCTGGGGCGGTGAGGTCCACCGTCCCCTCGCGCTGGCCCTTGCGGCGGCGTGGGAGGAGCGCCACGGGGTCCCCATCCACACGCTCCACGACGACGACTGTCTGCTCCTGCAGGTGCCGGTGGACACCGCGCCGCCGCCCGGCGGTTGGATCGACGAGGTGCTTTCGCTGGTGCCGCCGCACCGGATCGAGGAGCTGCTGCGCCGCCGGCTGGAGGCCACCGGCTTCTTCGGCGCCCGCTTCCGCGAGGCCGCCGGCCGCTCGCTGCTGCTGCCCCGGGCCGGCTTCCACCACCGGGTACCGCTCTGGCTCAACCGTCTGCGCTCGAAGAAATTGCTCGAGGCGATACGCCGCCACGGCGATTTCCCACTGCTGCTGGAGACCTGGCGCACGTGTCTCCAGGACGAATTCGACCTGGAGTCCTTGCGTCGCCAGCTTACGGCGCTCGACGCCGGAGAGATCCGCGTCTCCGAGGTCGTCACCGACCGCCCATCGCCCTTCGCCGCCAACCTGGTGTGGCGACAGACCAACCGGCTGATGTACGAGGACGACACGCCGGAAGGCGCCGCAGGGGTCGGTCCCGGCGGCGCAGCGCTGTCCCGCGACCTGCTGCGCGAGCTGGTGTTTTCCTCTCAGCTCCGGCCCCGGCTGCCCGGCGAGCTGATCGACCGCTTCCAGCGCAAGCTGCACCGCACCTGGTCCGGCTACGCACCGAGCACCTCCGCCGATCTGCTGGAGTGGGTGAAAGAGCGGCTGCTGATGCCCGAGGACGAATGGCGCGAGCTGTTGGAGGCGATCCGGCGCGATGCCGAGGGCGGCACCCGAAGCGCAGGCACGGGCGAGGAGCCGAGCTTCGACCTCGACGCGCTGCTCGAGCCGCTGGCCGGCAAGGCGGTGCGGGTGCGGCTGGAAGGCTCTTCGGGCTCCACCGGCATCGCCGCCGTCGAGCGCCTGCCACGGATCCTGGCGGCGCTGGACCTTGACCCCGTCTCGGATCCGGGCGCCGTGACCCTGCTGCCGCTTCGGGAGACTGGGGACGAGGCAGGGAACGAGGACACCGCCACCCGCGGCGCCCTCGCCGAGCTGTGGGCGCGGCGCGATGGAGCCGGGCTCGGCACGGATCCGGAATCCGACACGGATGCCGACACCGACCCTCTACCCGATCTCCTCGGCGAGTGGCTCCGCTACTACGGTCCGATTCCCCGGGAGCTGCCGGCGCGTACCTTCGGACTGTCCGAGGACCGTCTGCGCGACGCCCTGGAAACCCTGCTGGAGGAAGAGCGCCTCGTCATCGACGACTTCCGGCTACGGGACGCCGAGATCGAGGAGGAGCGGCGCGACGAATTGCTGGAGATCTGCGACGCCGAGAACCTGGAGATTCTCCTGCGGTTGCTGCGGGCGGAGTCGCGGCCTGCGTTCGAAGCGCTGCCACTGCCCCACCTGCCGCTCTTCCTGGCCATCCACCAGGGGCTGGCACGGCCCGCCGGCCAGGACCTCCAGCGGGATCTCCAGGACCTGCGCGAGGCTCTCGACCAGCTCTTCGGCTACCCGGTGCCCGCTGCTGCCTGGGAGGAGCACCTGCTGCCTGCGCGGCTCGATCCCTACTACACCTCCTGGCTCGATACGTTGATGCAGGAGAGTGAGCTGGTCTGGCTGGGTACCGGCCCGGAGCGGCTGACCTTCGCCTTTGCCTCGGATCTGGATCTGTTCGTCGCCGCGGAGGAGGCCGGAGACGGGGAGGGTCGAGACGGAGAGCTCGAAGCGCTCTTCCCGGACGCCCCAGGCACCGTCACCGGACGCTATTCCTTCGAAGATCTGCTGGCCCACAGCGGTCTCGGCGCCGACCAGCTCACCGCGCGGCTCTGGGAGCAGGCATGGGTGGGGCGGGTGACCAACAGCACCTTCTCGGCGATACGCCGCGGGATCCTGTCCCGCTTCGAGCCGCCGGAGCCATCGCGGCGGCGGGCTTCCGGGCGGCCCCCCGCGTCCCCCTCGGGACTCCCGTCCTCGCGGCATCGCACCCGGCGCCGGGCCTTCGACCGCTGGCGGCCGGCCCAGCCCTTCACCGGCGACTGGTACCGGCTCGACGGCAACGGAAACGGCTCGTCGGGGACCGGGGACCTCGACGCCCTCGAGCGCGAGGAGCTGGCCAAGGACCGCGTGCGCCAGCTCCTCCACCGCTACGGCGTGCTCTTCCGCGAGCTGCTCAGCCGCGAGCTGCCGGCGCTCCAGTGGTCGGCGTTGTTTCGCAGCCTGCGGCTGATGGAGCTGTCCGGCGAGGTGCTGTCCGGGCATTTCTTCGACGGCATCCCGGGGCTCCAGTTCTGCGCGCCGTCGGCGTTCCGGGTCCTCCGCCAGGGTTTGCCGGAGGACCGCATCTTCTGGCTCAACGCCCTCGACCCGGCCTCCCCCTGCGGTCTCGGGTTGGAGGCTTGGAAGGGTGAGCTGCCGCCGCGGCTGCCCTCCACCCACCTGGTCTTTCACGGCGCGCGGCGGGTGGTGGTGTCGCGGCGCACCGGCGGCGTGCTCGAAATCGCGGTGGGTCCCGACCACCCGCACCTGCCCCGGTACCTGGAATTCCTCGAGGTGCTCTTGACCCGCGACTTCCAGCCTCTCCACGGAATCGAGGTAGAAGTGATCAATGGCGAGGACGCAGCCAAGAGCCCCTACGCCCGAATCCTGGCCGAGCGCTTCCAGGCCACCCGCGATCACCGCAAGGTGCGATTGCGGCGGCGGTATTGAGGAGCGAGCCGCAAAGAGCATAGATCCCGGCTGAGGCCTTCCAGGCGGCCTATTCTCGGGCCTGCACCCCGGTTTGCGTCTCCCCGCCGGTCGCTACGCTGCCGAAGGACCCGAGATCGGTCTCCCCAACGTCGTCCAGGGTGGCACGGAAGCCGAAGTCCACGTGATTCGCGGCATGTTGCCCAGCCCAGAACGCGGCGGACACACGCAGCTCGAGTTGAGACCATCCACCGGAAGTCGTTTCGTAGCAGCGAGGCCGGCGCTGCTCCCGCCACCGACACAGGAGGTAGCTGCGATGCACGTGTGACCGTCTGCTAGATTTGGGGACCCTGGCGGGGGTCCCCGATGAAGAAATCCGACTTCAAAGCGGCACGCAAGCGACAGCGCAAGATCCTGCAGGAGATGGGTGCGGAGCGGCTGGAGCGACATATCTTTCTGTGTGCCGAGCCCACCAAGCCCAAGTGCTGCTCGCGCAAGGACGGCCGCGAGTCGTGGGCCTACCTCAAGGATCGCTTGAAAGAGCTGGGATTGTCGAAGTCCGGCCGGGTCTTCCGCACCAAGGCCGACTGTCTGCAGCTCTGCAAGGGAGGCCCCATTGCGGTCGTCTATCCGGACAACGTCTGGTATGGCCACTGCTCGCCGGAGGTGCTGGAAGAGATTATCCAGATGCATCTGATCGGGGGCAAGCCGGTGAAGAAGTACCGGATCGGGTAGAGCGATGACCCCCCAACCCCCCGTTCTTCCGAACCACGCGCTCCTCCGCGATGGACCCGTCGGCGCGGGCTCGGATGGCTCGTGGCTCCTCTTTCGCAAGCCCCGACACCGCCTGAGCACCCAAAGGATCGAGGAAGTCCGGTCGTGTCTCCTGGAAGCGGAGCGTCGGGTAGAGGAGGAAGGTCTGTGGGCGGTGGGCTGGCTCGCCTACGAGGCGGCTCCCGCCTTCGATGCCGCGCTCGTCGCCCATGCGCCCCCCGGCGACCTGCCCCTCCTCCAGCTCACCCTCTATCCCGCGCCCGAGCGCCTCGATCGGCTGCCGGAGCCCGCGCGGCACCAGCCGGGCACGGATGCCTATCACGTCGGCGAGTGGCGGCCGTCGGTGTCCCGCGAGGGCTTCGGCCGCGCCTTCGACACCATCCAGGAGGCCCTCGCCGCCGGCGACTCCTACCAGGTCAACTACACCCTGCGGCTGCGCACGGAGCTCACCGGCGACCCCTACGCCTTCTTCGCCGATCTCGCCCGCGGACAGCGGGCCGGCTACGCTGCCTTCCTGGGAGACGGCCCGGGAGACGGTCCGGGAGATGGCCCAGGCGACGGCCGCTGGGCCGTGGCCTGCGCCTCGCCGGAGCTTTTCTTCCGCCGCGACGGCGACCTCGTGACCTGCCGGCCGATGAAGGGCACCGCGCCCCGCGGCCGCACTTCTGTGGAAGACGACGCCCGGGCCGCCGCCCTCGCCGCCTCCGCCAAGGACCGCGCCGAAAACCTGATGATCGTCGACATGATCCGCAACGACCTGGGCCGCATCGCGCGCCCGGGCACGGTGCGCCCGCAGGCCCTGTTCACCGTCGAGCGCTATCCCACCGTCCTCCAGATGACTTCGACGGTCTCGGCGGAGACCCACGCCTCGACGGAGGAGCTGATCGCGGCGCTTTTCCCCTGTGCCTCGATCACCGGTGCGCCAAAGATCCGCACCACCGAGCTGCTGCGCCAGCTCGAGCCCGAGCCCCGGGGTGTCTATACGGGGGCCATCGGTTACCTGGCACCGGGCCGCCGGGCGCGCTGGGGAGTCGCGATCCGCAGTGCGGTGGTCGACAGGCACACCGGGCAGGCCGAATACGGAGTCGGAGGCGGGATCGTGGCGGACTCGACCGTCGACGCCGAGTGGGAGGAGACCCGTGTGAAGGCCCGCGTGCTGCAGCCGCCGGCCCCGGATTTCGAGCTTCTGGAGACATTGCGCTGGGAGCCGGTCGGGACGAAGGAACCAGAGGAGGCCGGACGCGAGAAAGCCCTGGCCGGTTACCGTCTGCTGCCCGAGCACCTGGCACGGCTGGCGGATTCGGCCCGCTACTTCGACGTCGCCGTGGATCCCGAGGCGGTGCGTCGCGAGCTGGCCTCCCTCGCCGCCGGGCTCCCGCCCGCGCCCCACCGCGTGCGGGTGCTGGTGGATCGCTCCGGAAGGGTGCGCCGGGAGGCGACGCCGCTGCCGCCGGAGGAGCCCTTTGTGGAGCTCGTCGTCGATCGCGTCCCGGCATCCGGCCAGCCGTCACCCCCCGTCGTGCGGCTGGCCGTCGCTGCGGGTCCCGTGGACACCTCGGATCCGTTCCTCTTCCACAAGACCACCCACCGTCGGGTCTACGAGGAGGCGCTGCACCTGGCTCGACAGCAGTGGGAAAGAGAGATCGACGACGTCCTTCTGTGGAACGAGCGGGGCGAGCTGACCGAGACCACGCGGTACAACCTGCTTCTGCGGCTCGACGGGGTCTGGGTCACGCCGCCGGTGGCGTGCGGTCTGCTGGCCGGCACCTACCGCGCGCGGCTGCTGGCGGAGGGTCGGGTGCGCGAGTCGACGGTGACCCTGGAGGACCTCCAGCGGGCGGAAGCCGTGGCGCTGATCAATTCGGTGCGGGGCGTGCGAGGGGCCGAGCTCGTCAGGAGCCCGGCTCGTCCTCGGACGAAGACCCGGCAGGAGGCTCGGACCGGGATTCGGCTCGACTCTCGGACGCCTCCAGGAGCGCCGGCCCCCCGGGTGCGGCCGGTTGGATCCCGGGCGCCGAAGGCCAGGTCTTGATGTGGACGTCCTGCTGCGGAAAGGGGATGGAGATCCCCTCCCGCTGAAAGCGCTTGTAGATCACCGTGCACAGGTGATGCACGGTGCGGCCCCGCAGCACCGGCTCCTCGATCCAGCCCAGCAGCTCCAGTACGAGCCCGGAATCTCCGAACTGGCGAAAGCGCACCCGCGGTGCGGGCTCGTCCAGAATGTTGTCCTCGTCTTTCGCCGCCTGTAGCAGCACCTCGTACACCTGGTCGAGATCGCTGCCGTAGGCGACGCTGAGCCGGATCCGGATGCGCTCCTTCTCCCAGGGTCCACCACTCTCGTTGATGATCTTGGCGTCGGCGAGCACCGAGTTGGGCACCGTGATCTCGATGTCGTCGCGGGTCAGCAGACGCGAGCTGCGCAGCCCGATCCGGGTCACCCGGCCCCGCTCGCCGGTGTCGAGCACGATGAAGTCGCCCACCTTGTACGGAGCGTCGGCGGAGATGGCGACCCCGGCGAGCAGATTGGCCAGCGTCTCCCGGGCGGCAAAGCCGACGGCGATGCCGGCGATGCCCAGCGAGGCCACCAGGGCGGTGACGTCCACCCCCCAGGAAAGAAAGAGGAAGTAGACGCCGAAGCCGAACACCACGATCTTGGAGAGATTGTCGAGCAGCGGGTAGGTGCGCTCGTCGAGGACTTTGAGCTTCGATTCCGGTCCGCCCAAGATCGCAAGCACCAGCCCGACGAATCGCAGGAAGAAGACCGCCCAGACCACCACCGCGACGGTCTCGAGCGCGGACAGCGTGTAGCGTTGCCAGGGGTCGCCGAGCTCGAGCTGGTGGGTGACCATCACCAGCCCGACGAGCAGCACCGACACCCGCACCGGGTTGTGCAGGATCTGGAGCAGCCGGTCGTCGAACAGCGTCTCGGTGCGCCGGGTCCAGCGGGCCACCAGACGGGTGAGGATCCAATCCACCACGAACGCCAGCACCAGGGCCACCAGAAAGGTGAGCAGGGCCAGTGCCCAGCGCTCCACGGCCTCGCCGCTCATCCAGGCGGGAAGCCGTTCGGTGATCCATTCGGGGAGGGAGAAGCCGTCCATGGCCGCGGTCATTGTAACCGGAGACCCGAAACCGGAGGCCCGAAACCGGACGCCTGGAGCCCGGCCGTTCGCCGCAGGGCGCTAAGATGTAGAAGCGCGCGGGCTCCCCGGCCCTTTCCCCGGCCTTCGAGCTGCCTGGATCGAGAGCCCGTCCCCTTCGCACCCTCTCTTCCGACTCATCTGGAGACTGCATGAGATCCCGATCTGTGAAGCCCTGGAAACTCCGGAACCTCCACGCCGCCGTGCTCCCCTTGTTGCTGGGGAGCTTGATCTGCGCGATCTGGTTCGTGTCCTTCACCGTCGCCCAGCCAACCACTGCGACCTCTGAGGCTTCCGAGCCATCCGAGACGACCCCGGAGACCTCCTCCGAGGCGCTCACCGTAGTGCTGGATCCCGAGGCCAGCACCGTGACCTTCACCCTGGGGGCGACCCTGCACACGGTGGAAGGCAGCTTTCAGGTGGAGGAAGGCGAGATCACCTTCGACCCCACGACCGGCGAGGCGTCCGGGCGGGTGGTCGTCGACGCCACCAGCGGCGACTCGGGGAACGACAGTCGGGACCGCGACATGCACGCCAAGGTCCTGGAGAGCGAGAGCTATCCGGACTTCGTCTTCACACCCACCCGGATCGAAGGCGACTTCCAGCCCTCCGGTGCCAGCCAGGTGACTCTCCACGGGACTCTGGCGATCCACGGCGACGAGCACGAGATCTCGATTCCCGCCACGGTGGCGGTCAACCCCGTGGGTGACGCTTCCGAGACCGCGTCTGCAGAAAGCTCCGGGAACGGCGAGCTGCGGCTGGAGGCCACCGGCAGCTTCGAGGTGCCCTACGTCGAGTGGGGCCTGGAGGACCCCAGCAAATTCATTCTGCGGGTCAAGAAGAGCGTCGACGTGACCGTCCGCGCCGTGGGCCGGATCCGACGTTGAGCACCCCGGCTTCGAGCGCAGGGGTGAAAGGCCGATTGCGTGCCGCCCTCCGGGCGCTGGCCCGCTCGGGCGTCGGCGGCTCGGGTGCCCGCGCCCGGGGATGGATGCTCGCGCTGGTGCTCGTCGCGGCGGCGCTGGTGCCGGGGCTTCTGCGCCTGGACACCGACAACTCCCCCCACGTCTTTTACGTCGAAGGCTCCGAGCGGGTGCTCGAGCACGAGCGCTTCGTCGAGCTGCTGGGCAGCGACAAGGCGGTGCGGATCGTGCTGGAAGGCGGGGCGCAGGAGGGTGAGGCCCTGTGGAGCGCCGAGGGGCTCGACCTCCTACGCCGGCTCGAACAGGGGGCGGGCGCGATCCCCGGCGTCCTCGACGCCGGCAGCCTCTACGGCCACGCCACCGCCGGCCGGTCCCGCGAGTGGCCGCCCTCGGATCCCGGGGCCTTTCGCCGCCGCAGTCTGGGCGACCCTCTCGCCGTCAACCTGGGTTGGGTGAGCGGGGACGGCGGGGCGCTGACCGTGCTGGCGGTGCTGGACGTCACCGACAACCGGCAGCGGACCGACGTCCTGGCCCACCTGGAGGAGCTGGTGGCCCGGGAGCTCGACGCGGATCCCCGGGGTGTGTCCGCGGAGCTGGTGGGCGGGCCGGTGCTCGACCGCGCGCTCGACCGCGCCACCCAGGAGGTCGACCGGATCTACTTCCCCTTCCTGGTGGCGCTGACGGTGGTGCTCCTGGTGCTGATCTTCCGGTCCGTCCGGGCGGTGGTGGCACCGCTGGCCTTCGTGGCCTTCGCGGAGCTGCTGGTGCTGGGCAGCATGGGGTGGTGGGGCGTCGAGCTCAACCTGGTGCTGGCGGTGCTGCCACCGCTGCTCTTCGTCATCGCCCTCGCCACCGCGGTGCACCTGCTGGTGCGCTGCCGGGACTTCGAGGAAGGGGAGATGGGGGAGGCAGCCCCGAGCGGCCCGCAAGCGATCGAGCGCACCTATCGCGACAAGGGCTGGGCGGTGCTGTGGACCGGCCTTTCGACCCTGGTGGGCTTCGCCTCGCTGGCGGTGTCGCCGGTGGGGCCGGTGCGCTCGCTGGGCATCTGGGCCGGGCTCGGCATCGCCGCCATGACCGCCCTCGCCTTCGGGCTCTACCCGGCGTTGCTGTCGTGGACGCTGGGTCGGCGCTCCAATCCCTCCGGACAGACCGCGCGGAGCTTCGAGCGCTGGTTTCAGCGCGCCGGGCGACGCTGGGCGGGCTGGGCGGCCCACCACCGCTCCTGGGTGTTGGGCATCGCCGCAGCGACGGCCGTCGCGGCCCTGGCCGGCGTGCCCTTTCTGGAGCTGGAAACCAACGCGCTCCACTACCTGCACGCCGACCACCCGGTGCGGATGGGGATCGAGGACCTGGAATCCCGGGGCGTCGGCACCTCGACGGTGGAGCTGATGCTGACCCTGCCGGAGCCGGGGCAGGAGACGACCTCGGGCGAGACACCGTCGAGTGAAGCATCGACCGAGATGGCCACCGAGACCTTGACCACCTTCGAAAGCCTCACCGCCTTCCGGCAGCTCGCTACCCTCACCGAGCGCCTGCGCGAGGAGCCTCACGTGCTGGGCGCCGTCTCCCCGGGGGACCTGTTCGAGGACGCGGTGCGGCAGGCCCCCGGCGGCGCCCTGTTCGGCGCCTCGGCGGTGCGCCGCGTGGCCTTCGACCGGCTCACCGGCGACCAGCGACCGGAGATCCTCGGCCGCTTTCTGGCGGACGAGGGGCGGGTCGCCCGGGTGACGCTGTTCGTCCCCACCCTGGGCTCGGAGGCCATCGATCCGTTGCTCGAACGGGCACCGGAGGTCGCCCGGGAAGCGTTCCCGCAGGCCCGGGTCACCGCCACCGGTGAGCTGCCCCTGGTGCTGGAGAGCCAGCGCTATCTGCTCTCCACTCTGGGGTTGTCGCTGTCGCTCACCTTCGTCGTCATCGCTTTGATCTTCCGGGCGCTGCTGCCCAGCACCCGGCTCACCCTGCTCGCTTTGGTGCCCAACCTGTGGCCGGTGGTGGGGGTGGTCGGGCTCATGGGCTGGCTGGGGATCCCCCTCGACGTCGCCACCGTGATGGTGGCGTCGGTGGTCCTGGGTCTGGCGGTAGACGACACGATCCACACCCTCGGTCACTTCCGCGAGCTGGCACCGGAAAGGGGCCGGTTCGAGGCCGTGGCGGGCACCCTCGAGCGCGCCGCCCCGGCCTACGTGCTCACCGGGCTGATCCTGGGCGCCGGCTTCGGGGTATGCGCCTTCTCGGAGTTCGCGCCCACCGCCCGCTTCGGCGCCCTCTCGGCCTGCGCCATCGCGCTGGCCGTGCTGGGGGATCTGTTCCTCCTGCCCGCGCTGCTGGGCTCGACGCCGCACTCGGTGGTGAGGCGGCTGGGGAAAGGGTCCGGGGGAATAAGCCGTCGCGCTTCGAGGTAGACACGAAACGTGACCCCCGATCCTCCTTCGTCGGATTCACCCTCCAACGGTCCCTGCGTCCAGCACCCGGACCGCCCGGCCCGCTTCCGTTGCGATGGCTGCGGGTCGCTGCTGTGCGGGGAATGCATCCAGGAGGGACACCGCCTCCTCTTCTGCACCCTGTGCGGCGAGCGGGCCATGCCCCTGGATGCGGACGAGCCGGCCGATACGAGGAAACGCCGGGAAAAGGCCAAGCTGGTCCAGGCCGCCTCCTACACCTATCGCGAGGCCCTGGGCTATCCCTTGCGCGGCACGGGCGCCTTCGCCTACTGGGCCTACGTGGGTCTCCAGGCGCTGGCCATGGTGATCCACACCTTGCCGCTCGTCGGCGGTCTGCTGTCCCTCGCCTCTTTGCTGGTGCTCTTTCTCGTGAGCCTGCTGTTGCCGGGGTTTCTGTTCTCCATCGCCCGCACCACGGCGGCCGGCGAGAACGAGCTGCCGGACTGGCCGACTTTCGCCTTCTTCCGTCTCTTCAAGCAGATCCTCGTCCTCGTCCTGGTCGGCGCCATCTCGCTGATCCCCATGGCGGCGCTGCTGCGCGGCTTCCGCTGCGAGGCGATGGACGTGGTGACCGGACGGGCGGACGCCGTGGGCTGCGCTCTGGCGCTGGTGTTCGGCTACTTCTTCGGCGTCTGTATCTGGCTGCCGGCGTTCGGGGCGGTGGCGATCTTTGGCAGCGTCTGGCTCGTCTTCCGGCTCGATCTCCACTTCAAGGCGGCGCGGGCGGACTACAAGGAATTCTTTACCGCCGTGGGGCTCACCGGCGGTCTGCTGGCGCTCTCCGGTGTCGCGCCCTTCGTGCTCGGCCATCTCCATGTGCCGGAGCTCCTGGTCAACCTGGCGATCAACGCGCTGTTGGTCTACAGCATCTTCGTCGGAGCCCACCTGGCCGGCGTTTACTTCCGGCGGCACTCGGAGGCGATGCAGGCGATCTACGGGGAGTGACCGACTGATTGATGGGCCGTGGTACGCTTTAGTGCCGCCCACGGGTTTCTCGCCGAGCAGCTCCAGGGTCACTTGCCAAGAGGGCACAGTATGATGGGTCTTACACAGGACGAGGCAGACTTCTTACTCGGCCTTGAGAAGTACAGCCAAGATGAAAACGAGCATGATTTCGCTCGCAGCCGCCTGACGATACCTCTGCGCTCGGACGACCATCGAGAGGAATTCCTACTGGACATGAGTCGGGGTCGCATACAGATTACGAAGATGAAGTATCAGATGCGTGCGCGGAAGGCGGTAATCCTAGCGAGACTCGATCTCCGTGGATCACCACATCGAAACCCGGACGGGGAGGAAATCGCTTGCCCACACCTGCATGTCTTCCGAGAGGGGTTTGGAGACAAGTGGGCACAGCCACTCCCCAAAAAACACTTCTCGAATCACAGCGAAGCTCGCCAGATGTTCGATGAGTTCTTGGACTTCTGCACCGTGGTCGAGAAACCGAACGTCAACTTCGGACTGATCTTCTGATGATTCTGGAACAAGGAAGAGGACTGGTCGAGAGCTACCTCAAGTGGCTGAGGGACCGCACCGCCCTGCGAGAGGCGGGAGACTGGCTCGAGGTGACCACGCCTTTCTTGGATCGACACAACGATTACATTCAGATATTCGTACAAAAAAATGGCGATTGCTATCAACTGACCGACGATGGCTACACCATCGAGGATCTGGAGCAGTCCGGATGCAAGCTGAATACCTCCAAGCGACTGAGTATTCTAAAGACCACCCTCAATGGATTTGGTGTCAAGCTCGAGGATGACTGCTTGACAGTCCAGGCCACTGAAAGCGATTTCCCTGCCCGGAAACACCTACTCGTCCAGGCCATTCTCGCGGTAGACGACATGTTTTACCTCGCTGAGCCACATGTGGCTGAGATGTTCCACGAAGACTTGGCCAAGTGGTTGGAGGACCATGACATCCGCTACATGGAAAGCGTCAAGCTCTCGGGCGCATCAGGCTACGATCATGTTTTCGACTTCGTCATTTCTGGCTCTCGCAAGGTCCCCGACCGACTTGTACGAGCCTTTAACACCCCGAGTCGTAAAGTCGTAGAGTCAATGGCTTTTTCCTCCGTGGATACTCGAGAGGCGCGCCCAAGGAAGTCCGATCTGTTTGCTTTCTTGAACGATCACAACAGCCCGGTTCCTCAAACGGTGGCCGACGGCTTGCGAGAGTATGAGATCGAACCTGTGCCTTGGAGCAAGCGGGATGCGGTGCTCGAACGCCTTGCTGCTTGAGGTCGAAGACCCGCGGCGCCACTGAAGAAGCGTCACGCCCAAGGCGTCTCCATCCGATAGACTCGTGGGTCTCCGGCGCATTCTGGAGCCTCGAGATCGGCCCGACACCGCCCCGACCCACCCTCCGAGACCCATGGCCCCCGTGAAGACAGCCCGCCGCGGCACCGCCCGACGACCTGCCCAGCGCGGGCGAAGGGCCTCTTCCGTGCCCGCGGACTGGTCCGCGCACCGGGCGGTCGAGCGCTCGGTGGAGCCCTACTCGGTGCACGGCGACTACCGCCTCGCCCTCGCCTACGCCAACACCTACCACGTGGGCATGTCGAGCCTCGGCTTCCAGCGCGTCTACCACCTGGTGCACCAGCGACCCGGCTGGAGCGCCCAACGATTCTTCACCGACCCGGTCGGCGACTCCGGCGGTATCGGTGGTATCGGCGGTGCGGGGATGCCCCTCTCCGTCGAGACCGACACGCCGCTCAACGAATTCGGTGCCATCGCCTTCTCTGTCTCTTTCGAGGAGGACTACGTCCACCTGCTGCAGATGCTCGATCGGGCGGGGATCCCTCTGCGGCGCTCGCAGCGCGGGCCGTGGGATCCGGTGATCGTGGTCGGTGGCTCGTGCTCCGCGATCAATCCCCTGCCGCTGGCCGAGCTCGTCGACGTCTTCGCTCTCGGCGCGGCGGAGAACGTGCTGCCGGATCTGCTGGCCGCGCTGGAGGAGGAAGACCAACGCGAGGCGGCGATCGAGCGCCTGGCCGCCCGCCCCGGCTTCTACGTCCCCTCGCACCACGATCCGGAAGAAGCCTGGGAGCTCGGCGTCGGGTTCGGCACCGGCTTCGACAAGCTGCGCAAGCTCGAGCTCACCGCCGAGCAGATGCGCGCGCCGGGTCACCTGCCCACCACCGCCATCGTCACGCCGAAGACCGAATTCGCCGACAAGCTGCTGGTCGAGATGTCCCGCGGCTGTCCGGAGAAGTGCCGGTACTGCTGGGCCACCTTTGGCATGGGCGTGTTTCGCTGGCACCCCACCGAGTACATCCTCGGCGCCCTCGACCGTGCCCGCTCGGTGACCGACCAGCTCGGTTTCGTCGCCACCGCCGTCGGCGACCACCCGGAGATCGAGCGCATCCTGCGCGAGGCGGGGGATCTGGGGTTTCGCACCGCGGTGTCGTCGATCCGCATCCCGGCGGTGACGGAAGGCGTGCTGGAAGCACTCCACGCCTCCGGCGACCGCTCGATCACCCTGGCGCCCGAAACCGGCACCGACGAGCTGCGCCGCAAGCTCAACAAGCCGATCCCCAACTCGTTGCTGCTGGAGAAGATCCGGATGATCTTCCGCCACGGCTTCACCCAGCTCAAGCTCTACTTCCTGGTGGGTTGCCCCGGCGAGACGATGGAGGACGTCGAGGGCATCCTCGAGCTGGGTGCCGCAGCCCGCGCGATCATGCTGGAGGAGCTCGCCCCCACCGGCGTCATCGGGCAGATCCACCTGGGCACCAACATCCTGATCCCCAAGCCCTACACCGCGTGGCAGCGTGAGCCGATGGCCGACCCCCGCAGCCTGCGGCAGAAGATCTCACGGCTCAAGAAGGGCGTCGCCCGCCTGCCCAACGTGACCCTCAGCACCATGTCGATCCGTCAGGCCACCTGGCAGACCTACATCTCCCGGGCCGGCACCGACGCGGCGGAGGCCCTCGAGCGCGTGGCCCGGGGCCAGCCCATCGCTTCTGTCCTGCGCGAGCTCGGCCATCGCATCCACCCCGAGGTCTTCCGGCGCTTCGACGGCGAGTGCCGGTGGCACTTCCTGCGCACCGGCTGAGGGAACCCGAGAGCCTTGACCGACTCGCAGCCGGGTCTCTCTTGGCTTCCCCTTCCAGCCTGGCTGGCCGGCTACCGCCGCGAGCACCTGCCACGGGATCTCCTCGCCGGCCTCTTCGTCGCCGTCCTGCTGGTTCCCCAGGGCATGGCCTACGCGCAGCTCGCCGGGCTGCCGGCACAGGCGGGGCTCTACGCCGCGCTGCTCCCCCCGGTGCTCTACGCCCTCCTTGGCGGCAGCCGGGTGCTGTCGGTGGGCCCCGTGGCGCTGGTGTCGCTGCTCACCGGCGAGGCGGTGGCCCGGGCGACGGACCAGCACGGCGTCGATCCGCTTGCCGCGGCCGCCGTCCTGGCGGTGCTGGTGGGGGTGACCCTGACACTGCTCGGCGCCCTGCGGATGGGCTTCTTGGTCCACTTCATCAGCGCACCGGTCCTCTCCGGCTTCGTCAACGCCGCGGCCTTGCTCATCGCCGCGACCCAGCTCCGGCACCTGGTGGGGATCGATTTGCCCCGCAGCGAGCGGCTGGCAAGAGCCCTGGCGGATCTGGCGGATCGCGTCGGGGACACCGATGTGGCGACCCTGGCGTTGGGGCTCGGCGCCCTGGCCCTCCTTCTGCTCCTGGGCACGCCCCTGCGCCGGGCGGCGCAAGCGGTCGGGATTCCCGACGCCTGGTGTCGGCCCTTGATCCAGGCGGCGCCGCTGCTGGTGGTGGCAGCCGGCGCCTTGCTGGTGTGGGGACTCGGGTTGGACGTCACCCGGGTCGACGCCCGGGAGGTCGGGCTGCCACCGCTCGCCCTGCCCCCGTGGGATCTGGAGCTGTGGCGCTCGCTGGCACCCCCGGCGGTGGCCATCGCCTTCATCGCCTTCGTCACCGCGACGGCGGTGATGCGCTCGCTGACCGACGGACGTGAGCAGGCTCCGGAGCCCAACCGCGAGATGGTCGCCCTCGGCATCGCCAGCCTGGGCGCTGCGGTGACCGGTGCCTACCCGGTGGGGGGCAGCCTGAGCCGCTCGGCGGTCAACCGCGAGAACGGGGCCCGTACCCCCCTCGCCTCCTGGGTCGCCGCGGCCCTGGTGCTGCTCGCGGTGCTCTTTTTGAGCGCGCTGTTCGACGTGCTGCCGAAGGCGGTGCTGGCGGCGATCATCCTCGCCGCGGTGATCGGTCTGCTGGAGCCCAGAGCCTTTCTCCGCACCTGGCGCTACAGCCGCGCCGACGGGCTGTCGTTCGCTGCCACCTTTCTCGTCACCCTCGGCTTCGGCGTGCGCCCCGGCATCGCGGTCGGAGCCCTCAGCGGGTTGGCGCTCTATCTCTGGCGCACCAGCCAGCCGCGGGTGGTGATCGAGGGCCGCCTGCCCGGCGGCGAGCACTTCCGCAGCGCCGAGCGCGAGGGGGTCGAGCCGGTGGTGTCACCGGTGCTGGTTCTGCGCATCGACCAGAGCCTCTACTTCGCCAACTCGGCGAGCTTCGAGGACCAGGTGCGCCAGAGGATCGACGAGAACGGCGACGTCCTCTGTCTGCTGCTCGATCTCAAGGCGGTCAACGACATCGACGCCAGCGCGCTGGAGTCCCTGGAGCGCCTGGTGGCCCGGCTGGAGGAGCGCGGGGTCGCCCTGGCCCTGGCGGAGGTCAAGGAGCCGGTGCGCGAGAGGTTGGAGCGGGTCGATTTCTTCGAACGGCTGGGTGTCGGCTGCCTCTTCGTCACCGCGCACGAGGCGCTGGAGGCGTTGGAAGACCAGTATTCTTGAGTCTGCCGCCCGAGGTCCTGGAGCATAGGCGTGCCCTCCTGCAGCGGGGCGCTGCTCACGAGCCCGGGGATCAATCCCGGGGCGGTACCGCAGGTGGGAGAAAGTAAGGAACAGCCGGCCGGGCGGCCGCCCGGCCGGCGCAGTTTGTCTTGGGGCTACAACGTGTTGAGGAAGGTGATGAGCTGGTTCTTCTGGTTGGTCGAGAGGAAGATGTAGTTGTTGATGACCGGGTTCGCCTCTCCAAAGTGCGCGAGGATGGTGTTGTTGCGCGTGAGCGTGCTCAGATCGTGAAGCATCCGAGCGCGGGTACGCAATCCCCACAGCGGAGGCGTCCGCACCATGTTGAAGGTCCCCACGCCACCGTTCATGATGATCGGGTCGTTGGTGCCCACGTCATGGAGCAGGAAGTCGCTGTACGGGTGGATGATCTTGTCGCCCAACGCGGCGGACACCGTCAAGGCGCCGCCGTTGATGACCGTGCCCGGCGCTGCCGTCTGGATCGACGGGATGTGACACAGGTCGCAGCCGATCTGGCTGAACAACGTCTCGCCCACCTGGGCGTCGAAAGTGGCGGCCAGCACGTCGTCCCGCGGGGGAACCTTGGTGGCCCGCATGAAGGTGGCGAACGCCTCGGCGTCCTCACCGAACGGAGCCTCCGCAGTCGCCTCGTCCTCCGGATCGGGGACCTCGTCAAAGGCAGCCACCGAGGCGCCGTACGAGGAGTTCTCAGTGGGCTGCAGCGGGCTGGTGATCCCCATCTCGTTGAGATAGGCGTCCGCCGAGAAGGACAACAGGGTCGCCTGCTGGTTCTTCCAACCGAAGCGGCCATACCGCAGGTTGCCCCCGGCTTCCAGAACCGGCACGGCAACGAGGGTGCCCCGCGCGAAAGAGGGCTGGGACGCCCGGATGGCTTCCAACGTACTGTTGGAGATGGCCTCGACAAACCCGTCGCCCAAGAGGTTCAGTGAGGACCTAGGGGTACTCAGATTGTCCGCGCCCCGAACCCGTTCCTGGATGTCGGGATGGATCGCGCGATCGTTGATCAGCGAGCCGCCCGGGGGATCGGAGTAGAAAATGCCGCCGGAGAGGCGAGCAACTCGAAGCTCGGTGATCTGGCTGGTTCCGCCGCTCACCGGGTTCTGATGACACTCAGCACAGCTCTGTGCATTGTAGACGGGACCCAGACCCTCATCTTCGTCCTCCCGTTCCTCAAAGGTTTCGAGGACCACGTCGAACTCCGCCTGGGTGAGCAAGCCGTTGGTCTCGTTGTCAAAGCCAGCCGGCGCTTCGGTCACAAGAGAGGCCGCCGCCGTCAAGCTCGTGAGCCCGCTGTCGGCACCCGGGATCTCGGGGTCGACCACGACTCCGGTCACATTCCTGCCGTCCGTACCGTCGGCCATCTGGATCTTCGCTGCAGGTTGGGCAGCCGCTACCAGAGGGAGGGCGAGGAGAACGGCTCCGAGGATGACGATCGGAGACCTGCGGACCCACATTGTTTCTTGTTCGCTCATGACTCAAATCCTCCATTACAAATGCGTGGGGTGTCCCTAGCCGCTCATGCAACCGGGAACAAACCCCAGCCGCTCGAGCAAGGGGACAACAGTCAAATGGGAATGCTTCTACTTTCCTTGGTGCATTCGAACGCTCAGGCGGGACACGGTGATGTGGTTCGTCGACGCGCTCGAGTGCGACGGTCCCTACTCCGGCCAAGTCCGCCTCGGGTCAATCCCTCCGTGCTGATCAGGGCAATTCCGACCGCCCCTGGCGGCGGAAGATTTTCCGGAACGAGAGGCGCTCCCCCTCCTGCGCCCAGTCCGAGGTAGGGGTCGAAGCCGATGCCGTCGAACAGGGCTTGGAGCTCGTTGCCCACGAGGACGTAGCCGAAGGAAAGCAGCGCGTTGACCGGATCCGGGGGAGGTCGGCGGCGACGCGGTGCCAGGAAACCAACCCCGGTCGGGTTCGGTTGACGACGCGACGGCGGGCGTGTTAAAACCCCCGCAGCTTGCGTCGAAATCTGCATGGGCACGTTGACAGCGGGGGACCATGACGGGCCGTGATCCGATCGATCCTGCGGAGGGGCGCCCGGCGCTCCTGGGCGGAGAGCCAACCTTTCAAGGCGTCACCGAGACGGTCGCTCGACCGGTCGAGTGGAAGCCTCCCTTCGGCTGGTACGCGGCGTTCTCCATCTCGCTGGCGCTGCTCGGGCTGTTCGTCGTCAGCATCGCCTGGCTGGTCTGGGAGGGTATCGGCATCTGGGGCAACAACGTCCCGGTCGGCTGGGGCTGGCCCATCGTCAACTTCGTCTTCTGGGTCGGCATCGGCCACGCCGGTACGCTGATCTCCGCGGTGCTGTTCCTGGTGCGCCAGAAGTGGCGGACGTCGATCAATCGCTCCGCCGAGGCGATGACCATCTTCGCGGTCATGTGCGCGCTGATCTTCCCCACCATCCACACCGGGCGTCCCTGGCTGGTCTACTGGATGCTGCCGATCCCCAACCAGATGGCGATGTGGCCGCAGTTCCGCTCGCCGTTGATGTGGGACGTGTTCGCGGTGTCGATCTACGGCACGGTGTCGGTGCTGTTCTGGTACCTGGGGCTGATCCCCGATCTCGGCACTCTCCGTGACCGCTGCAAGACCCGCCTGCGCAAGGCGATCTACGGCTTTTTCGCCATCGGCTGGCGCGGCTCGCTGCGCCACTGGCAGCACTACGAGCGCGCCTATCTGCTGCTCGCCGGTCTGGCGACGCCGCTGGTGCTCTCGGTGCACTCGGTGGTGTCGTTCGACTTCGCGGTCTCGCAGCTCCCCGGATGGCACACGACGATCTTCCCGCCCTACTTCGTGGCGGGCGCCATCTTCTCCGGCATGGCGATGGTGATCACGCTGATGGTGATCTGCCGGGTCGCCTTCAAGCTGGAGAACCTGGTCACCCTGCTCCACTTCGACCGCATGGCCAGGCTGATCCTGACCACCGGTAGCATGGTGGGGCTGGCTTACGGCACCGAGTTCTTCATCGCCTGGTACAGCGGCAATCCCTACGAGAGCTTCGCCTTCTTCAACCGGGCCGTGGGACCGTACGCCTGGGCCTACTGGATCATGGTCTCGTGCAACGTGCTGTCGCCGCAGGTGTTCTGGATCAAGAAGCTGCGCACCCACATCCCGACGCTGTTCGTGATCTCGATCCTGGTCAACATCGGCATGTGGTTCGAGCGCTTCGTCATCGTGGTGTCGTCGCTCCACCGCGACTTCATGCCCGCCAACTGGGCCTACTTCACCCCGTCGATCTGGGACATCACGACGCTCATGGGGAGCTTTGGGCTGTTCTTCACCATGTTCTGCCTCTTCGTGCGCTTCCTGCCCATGGTGGCGATCTCGGAGGTCAAGGGCGTGCTGCCCCAGGCCCACCCCCACGGCGGCCACAGGGCCGACGCGCACGTAGCGGAGGCCGGAGACTTTCCCGGGGACGGCCCGGACGACGACCTGGCCCCGGTCCCGAGCGGGGCGTGAGCCCCCGGTAGCCTACGACCCGTAGCCCGACGAGAGACACCATGGCTGAGCCTCTGACCTCGAACGCGACCTCGACCCCGCCGAACGGCCTGTGGGGGCTGCTCGCGGAGTATGACGAGCCCGGCAAGCTGCTGGCGGCGTGCGATCGGGTGCGCGAGGCCGGCTTCACCCGCTGGGACGCCCATGCGCCGTATCCGGTCCACGGCTCCGAGCGCGCCATGGGGCTACGGCGGTCGTGGGTGTCGCTGTTCGTGCTGGTGCTCGGTCTGGCCGGTGCGGCGGCCGGCATGGGGCTGCAGTGGTGGGTGTCCACTCAAGCCTATCCGCTGGTGATCAGCGGCAAGCCGCTGTTCAGTTGGCCCGCGTTTGTGCCCATCATGTTCGAGTGCGGGGTTCTGGGGGGGGCCGTGGGGGCGCTGCTGGGCTTCCTGATCTTCTCCCGGCTACCGCGCCCCCATCACGAGCTGTTCGTCTCCAAGCGTTTCGAGCGGGCGACCGACGACCGCTTCTTCGTCTCCATCGAGGCCGCGGATCCCAAGTTCGATCCCGACGCCACCGAGAGCTTGCTGCGCCGGGCCGGTGCGCTGGAGGTCGAGGAGATCCCCCTGGAGAGCGAGCCGGAGATCCGGAGCTTGCGGGATCTGACCGCCGGAGCCTGAGCCGAAGAACGACCGAGACGAACGATCGGAGGGACGACCCGACCATGAGCCGACAAGCCGCCGCCGTGCTGCCCGCGGAGGAGACCGCCCTCCCCGCCGGCCACCTCGTCGCCCGCCTGCCCTGGATCGGCGGCGCGGTCGGCGTGGTGGGTCTGGGCGCGGCGGTCGGGCTCGCCGGCTGGGGCACCAAGCCGTTCCTGTTCGCCTATCTCCTCGCCTTCCTCTTCTTCCTGACCCTGGCGCTGGGAGGGCTGTTCTTCGTCCTCCTCCACTTTCTCACCCGCGCCGGCTGGAGCGTGGTGGTCCGCCGGCTGGCGGAGAACGTCATGGGCACCCTGCCGCTCTTTGTGCTGCTGTTCCTCCCCATCGCGCTGGGCTTCCACGAGATCTACGAGTGGGGCCACGCGGAGGTGCTGGCGCACGACCCGCTGCTCGCCGGCAAAGAGCCCTTCCTCAACGCGACCGGATTTCTGAGCCGCGCGGCGATCTATCTGGCGCTCTGGTGCGGGCTCGCCTGGTGGCTCCGCAGCCGGTCGGTGGCGCAGGACTCCACCGGCGACATCGCCATCACCAAGAGGCTGCAGACGATCTCGGCACCGGGAATGGTGCTGTTCGCCGTGACGCTCAGCCTCGCTTCCTTCGACTGGGTGATGTCTCTGGATCCCCACTGGTACTCGACGATCTTCGGGGTCTACATCTTCAGCGGCTGCGTGCTGGGCATCCTGTCGCTCCTGGTGCTGATCGTCGAAGTGCTGCACAGGGGGGGAGCGATCGAGCAGACGGTGACCACCGAGCACCGCCACGATCTGGGCAAGCTGCTGTTCGCTTTCGTGGTGTTCTGGGGCTACATCGCGTTCTCCCAGTTCCTGCTGATCTGGTACGGCAACATCCCGGAGGAGACGGTGTGGTTCGCCCACCGCTGGGACGACCCCGGCTGGCGCACGGTCTCCATCGCGCTGGTCTTGGGGCACTTTGTGCTACCGTTCTTCTTCCTGTTGCCGCGGGCGACCAAGCGCAACCGGCTGCTGCTGAGCCTGGGGGCGCTCTGGATGCTGGCGATGCACTATCTCGACCTCTACTGGTTGGTGATGCCCGCGTATCACGGTGAAGAGGCGGTCTCGGGTCTCGTGCTCGCCGCGGCCTTCGTCGGCGTCGGCGGATTGTTCCTCGGGCTCCTGGGCTCGCTGATGCGCAAGCCGGCGCTGGTGCCGGTCCGCGACCCCCGTTTGCCCGAGTCCTTGTCCTTTGAGAATATGTAGATTCCAAGTGTAGATTCCAGATGTAGATCCCAAGCACCCATTCGGATTCGAGCTTTCGCGCGGCGCGACCCTTTCTCGGGATCCGCTCCGCGCTGAAGAGAGCCAAGTGACTTCAAGGAGACCTCAGACATGCGCAAGACGCTTTCTGGACTTTTCGGATTTCTGGTGATCGGAGCCGTGCTCCTCACCGGTTGCGGCGGAGGCGGTGGCGACACCGGAGATACCGCCGGCGGCGGTGATGCGGCCGGCCCGGCGGCGTCCGAAACCCCCGCGGCGACCACCGACAGCGGCGGTACCCCGGCCCCCACGGGCTCGGCGACCGTCAGCGGCACGGTCAACTATGAAGGTCAGGTGCCCAACCTCCGACCGATCGACATGGGCGCCGACCCCGCCTGCGCCGCCAAGCACGACTCGCCGGTGATGCCGGACATGCTGGTGCTGGGCGACGGCAACACGATGGCCAACATCTTCGTCCAGGTGACCAACCCCCCCGAGGGCAGCTACCCGACACCCTCCGAGCCGGTGGAGATCGACCAGCGCGGCTGCAGCTATCACCCCCACGTCGTGGGTGTGCGAGCCGGCCAGCCGTTGGAGTTCATGAACTCCGACGGCCTGCTGCACAACGTCCACGGTCTGCCGGAGGCGAACCGCGAGTTCAACCTCGGCATGCCGGCCACCGTGACCGAGTCGGCCACCACGCTCAACCGGCCGGAGCCGCTGTTCCAGGTCAAGTGCGACGTCCACCCGTGGATGCAGGCCTACGTCGCGGTGATGAGCCACCCCTACTTCGCCGTGACCGACGAGGACGGCCAGTTCACGATCGAGGGCCTGCCGGCGGGGACCTACACGGTCGAGGCCTGGCACGAGCGGCTGGGGACCCAGACCGCCGAGGTGACGGTCGACGACGGCGGCTCGGCCACCGCGGACTTCACGTTCAGCGCGCCGAGTTGACGCTCATTTGCCGTGAGAGGTCGGCTCGGCCGGCCTCTCGGGTTGCCGGTTCTCCGACACCGGCGTTTCGCGAGGACAGGGTGAGGGAGCTCCAAGATGGCGACTTTAGAGGACACCAGTCACAACCAAGCCCACGCACACGACGACCACGAAGAGCTGAGCTTCTGGCGGAAGTACATCTTCTCCGTCGACCACAAGGTGATCGGCATCCAGTACGCCATCACCGGGCTGCTCTTCCTGTTCTTCGGCTTCGGTTTGATGATGCTGATGCGGTGGAACCTGGCCTACCCGGGCCAGCCCATCCCGTTCCTGGGCGATCTGCTCGGTAAGGCCCGGATGCCCGGTGGTGTGATGCTGCCCGAGTTCTACAATCAGCTCGGGGCGATGCACGGCACCATCATGGTCTTTCTGGGCGTCGTGCCTCTGGCGGTCGGCGGCTTTGGCAACTTCGTGGTGCCGCTTCAGATCGGCGCCCCGGACATGGCCTTCCCACGCCTCAACATGGCGAGCTACCACATCTACTTCTGGGGCGGCGTGGTCATGCTGGTCAGCTTCTTCGCCCCCGGCGGCGCCGCCCAGTCCGGCTGGACCTCCTACCCGCCGCTGGCCAACATCGCACCCACCGGCCAGACGATGTGGTTGTTCGGCATGGTCCTGCTGATCACCTCCTCGCTCTTTGGCGCCATCAACTTCATCACCACCATCATTCAACTCCGCGCCGAGGGTCTGACCTACTTCCGGATGCCGTTCTTCGTATGGTCGCAGTTTGTCACCGCGTTCCTGCTGCTGCTGGCTTTCCCACCGCTGGAGGCCGCGGGCGTGATGCAGCTCATGGATCGCATCGCGGGCACCAGCTTCTTCATGCCGGAGGGGCTGGTGGTCAGCGGACAGGCGGCGGAGTGGACCGGCGGCGGCAGCCCGCTGCTGTGGCAGCATCTGTTCTGGTTCCTCGCCCATCCGGAGGTCTACGTCCTCATCCTGCCGGCTCTCGGCATCGTCGCCGAGATCATCGCCAACAACACCCGCAAGCCCCTGTGGGGCTACAAGACGATGGTCTACGCGGTGCTGTCGGTGGGCTTCCTGTCCTTCATCGTGTGGGCGCACCACATGTTCCTCACCGGCATGGGCACGGTGATGTCGTCCTTCTTCCAGACCACCACGATGATCATCTCGATTCCCTCGGTGGTCATCCTGACGGCGTTGCTGCTCTCGCTGTGGGGCGCCTCGATCCGCTTCAACACGCCGATGCTTTTCGCGCTGGCGTTTCTGCCGATGTTCGGCATCGGCGGGCTCACGGGTCTGCCGCTCGGTCTGTCGGCGACGGACATCCATCTCCATGACACCTACTATGTGATCGGCCACTTCCACTACGTGGTCGCTCCGGGCACGCTCTTCGCCCTCATGGCGGGGGTCTACTACTGGTACCCGAAGGCCACCGGGCGCCGGATGAGCGAGTGGCTGGGCAAGATCCACTTCTGGCCCAGCTTTCTGTTCATGAACGGCATCTTCATGCCCATGCTGATCCAGGGCATGGCGGGCGTCCAGCGCCGGCTCTACGACGGCGGAGCCGGTTACGCCCATTCCCAGGACGTGCTGTGGCTCAACAAGGTGATGTCCTTCTCCGCCTGGGGCCTGGCGATCGCCCAGATCCCCTTCATCGTCAACTTCTTCCTCAGTCTGCGCAGGGGAGCCGAGGCCAAGGACAACGCGTGGCAGGCCACCACGCTCGAGTGGGCCGCCCCGTCGCCGCCCCCCCATGGCAACTTCGCCCAGCCGGTGGCGGCCTACCGCGGTCCCTACGAGTACAGCCCGGCCGGGGTCGACGCGGGGTACCTGCCCCAGTGGGTCCCCGGCGACGCGGAGGACGCTTCCCCGATGGCGGGCGAGCCCGAACAGCCGGTGCCGGCGGAATAAGGAGGAGCCAGCGAGATGTCTACCGTCATTCCCTACACCGTCGAGGCGAGACCGGACACCGGTCTCAACAACGTCAAGATCGGCATCTGGCTGTTCCTCGCGTCCGAGGTGATGCTCTTTGGCGCCCTGTTCGCCAGCTACATCGTGCTGCGCGCGGGCGCCCCCACCTGGCCGCACGGCGCCGAGTTCCTCAACGTCCCGCTGGCGACGATCAACACCATCGTCCTGATCTCGTCGTCGGTGACGATGGTGATGGCTTGGGCCTCGCTGATGCGCAAGAGCTTCGGTAAGTTCCGTCTGTACATGGGGCTCACCGTGCTGTGCGGCCTGATCTTTCTGTTCATCAAATACCTCGAGTACTCGGCGAAGTTCGAGCATCACTACTTCCCGAGCACCAACACCTTCCTGGCCATCTACTTCACGCTCACCGGCCTCCACGGGCTTCACGTGCTCATCGGCATGCTCTACAACTCCTATCTGTGGGGCCCCGGGTCGAAGATGTGGAAGACCAACCCGGAGCAGTTCACCAACCGGGTCGAAGCCGCCGGGCTGTTCTGGCACTTCGTCGACCTGGTCTGGATCTTCCTGTTCCCGGTGCTTTACCTGCTGCCCTGAGAGACGCCCCAGAAAGACACCCGAGAGAGATACCCGAGAGAGACACCCGAGAGACGTTTTCAGACGATGGAGACCGCACGATGAGCCACTCCCACGAGATCGACCTCGACAAGCACGTCCGGACCTACATCCTGGTCTTCGTGTCCCTGATGGTCCTGACCGTGATCACGGTGGGCATCTACTATCTCCACCTGCCGACGCGCGCGGCGATCGGGCTGGCGCTACTGGTGGCGGTGGTCAAAGGCTCGCTGGTCGCGTGCTACTTCATGCACCTGATCTCGGAGCGCAAGCTGATCTACTGGGTGATGGCGTTGACCGTGCTGTTCTTCGTCTTCATCCTGCTGCTGCCAGTGTTCACCCAGTTGGACCACATCACGCTCTGAGCCCGCCGTTTCCGAGATACTCTGGAGATCGCATGTCGCTCAAGGCCTTCCACGTCGTCTTCATCGTCTGCTCGGTGCTGCTGAGCCTCGGGCTGGGGGTGTGGGCGCTGCTGCAGCCGGAGCGCACCGCCGGGATCCTCGGCCTCGGCCTCGTCGGGTTCGCCTCCGCGGTGGCGCTGGTGGTCTACGGAGCCTGGTTCCTCAAGAAGCTGAAGGGGGTGAGCTACCTGTGAGACACACCCTGGGTACAGCCGTTTTCTGGATGCTCACAGTCGCTTTCGTGCTGCTGGCCGCCGCGCCCGCCACCGCCTGCCCAGTGTGCTTCGGAGAGGCCGAGTCCGGCATCATCGACGGCGTCCGCTGGGCCATCGTGTTCATGGGCGCGCTGGTCTACGCGCTGATCGGGGGCGGCATCGCCCTCGTGATCGTCCTGCGCCGCCGGGCGCTCCGGCAGCAGGATCCGCACAAGGGTCTCAAGCTGGTGCCGCCGATGGCGGGGCAGAAGAGCTGAACGACAAGGAGGATTCGTGATGGAGAGTTTGTTGGGTCTACCCCCGGTGGCGTCCGCCCACGGCGCCGAGCTGGACGCCGTCATGGTCTACGTCCACTGGTTGATGGCGGTAATGTTCGTCCTCTGGACCGGGCTCTTCCTGTACATGCTCTTCCGCTTCCGCGCCCGGAAGAACCCGCGGGCCGACCACGACGGCTTCCAGGGCAAGGCGCCCAAGTGGATCGAGGTGGGCGTCATCGTGGCCGAGCTGATCCTCCTCATCGGCTTCTCCATCCCGCTGTGGTCCGACCGGGTCGACGACTTCCCCGACGAGCGGGAAGCCGTCCGCGTGCGAGTCGTGGGCGAGCAGTTCGCCTGGAACATCCACTATCCGGGACCGGACGGAGTGTTCGGCCCCACCTTGCCGGAGCTGGTGGATCTGCAGAACAACCCGCTGGGGCTCGACCGCAACGACCCGACGGCCAAAGACGACATCACGACGGTCAACCAGCTCCACCTGCCGGTGGACAAGCCGGCGCTGATCTACCTCACCAGCAAGGACGTGATCCACAGCTTCATGCTCAACGAGTTCCGGGTCAAGCAGGACGCGGTCCCCGGAATCATGACCCCGGTGTGGTTCGAGCCGACGGTGACCACCGAGGAGATGAAGCGGATCACCGGCAAGGACGCCTTCACCTACGAGATTTCCTGCGCCCAGCTCTGCGGTCTGGGCCACGCCACCATGCGCGGCTTCGTGACCATCGAAGAGCCGGCGGAGTTCGAGGCCTGGCTGGAGTCCAAGGCTCCCAGCGAGGAAGCCGACAGCATCTGGAACTGAGGACGGGGCCGAGGACCCGGAGCCGGCCGGCGACACGAGGGATCCGTCGGTGATCGAGGCCAGGGGAGGGGTAGCCCGCGGATGGTACCTTGATAGGCGCATGAGACGAGATCGGTACACTGACCATCCCCGCCCCATCCTGTGGCTGATCCCTGAAGGCACCGTCACCGTCGGTGGTGTCGGTGGTGTCGGTGGTGTCGGTGGTGACGGTGGTGACGGTGGTGACGGTGGTGGCGGTGGTGGCGAGGAGGACGCGTCCCCCTCTTTCACCGCAGAGGTGGTGCCGTTCTACATCTCCAAGGTCCCGGTCACCAACGAGCAATTCGAGGCGTTCGACCCCGGGTTTCTCCGCTCTCCCATCAGCCCCGACGACCGCGACCCCGCCACCGGCGTCTCGTGGGACGACGCGGTCGCCTATTGCGAGTGGTACGCGGAGGTGTCTCGCAAGCCCATGCGTCTACCCACCGAGATCGAGTGGGAGCACGCTTGCCGCGCCGGCGCCACCGGGCGCTTCCTCTTCGAAGACGAGAGCGGCGCCGACGAGTACCTGTGGGACGCCGACAACAGCGGCGGCCAGATGCGGCGGCTCGACGACAAGAAGGCCAACGAGCACGGGCTGTTCGGGATGCTGGGCGGCGTCTGGGAGTGGACCGGCTCGCTCTACCAGCCGTACCCGCTGGATCCCGAAACCGGCGAGAGCGTGGCTGACGAGGAAGCGCGCAAAGCCTTCGAAGCGGCCACGCCGGACAACGAGGACACCGTAGAGCCCCACCGAGTGGCCCGGGGCGGATCCTTCCGCACCCCCCGCAGCGAGATCTCCTGCTCCGCCCGTCTGCCGCTGACGCCGGACACCCGCCTCGACGACCTGGGCTTCCGCATCGTCAAGAGCCTGCGGTGAGGCCGGCTACGGCACCGCTTCGGTCCAGCGGCTGACGTCCCCGGACTCGAAGCCGTCGGTGAAGATGCCCCAACCGGCCCAGAAGCAGCCTTCGCCGTCGTGGATGCACTCGATACGGCTCGCCCCTCCCCGCACCACGTAGAGCTCCCCCAGGTGATCCTCCGCAAAGGCGAAGGTGCCACCAAAGCCGCTGGCCCAGCAGGAGGCGCTGATCGTCGCCGGATTGGCCGGATTGAGATTGTCGGTTTTCCAGATCTGGCCGCAGGCGGCGTCGCTGTAGAGATAGTTCCCGGCGATGGACGGGACGAAGCGGCCCCGGTACCGGTAGCCGCCGATGATCGATCTCCACCCGGGGTTGTGGTGGCAGAGGACGGGATCCCAGAAACCGCTCACCGTGCGCGGAAATTGGCAGGTGGTGCCGGTGTCGAGCGGGCAGCCGGTGGTCGAGCAGGAGGACTCGTCGTTGTTGGACGTCTCGCAGCCCTCACGGCACGACCAGCCGAAGTTGACCGGCGCCGGAGTCGCCGCCCGTTTGAGATTGATCTCCTCCCACTTTCTCTGACCCACATCGCCCAGGTAGAGATCCCCCGTGAGCCGATCGAAGCTGAAGCGGAAGGGGTTGCGCAACCCCAGCGCCCAGACCTCGTCACAAGCCGGCTCCTGGCCGAAGAAGGGGTTGGTCGAGGGCACCTCGTAGCTTCCGACGCCTATCCCGCAGTCGTCGGGGGCTCCGGCGCTCGGATCGATGCCGCGCACGTCGAGCCTGAGGAGCTTGCCCAGAAGGGTATTCGCCTGCTGCCCGTCTCCATTCGCACCCTGGTTGTTGTCGCAGCCGCCGCCCCCGTCGCCGACCGAGATGTAGAGGAAGCCGTCCGGTCCGAACGCCATCCAGCCGCCGTTGTGGTTCGCGGCCGCCGAGTGCTCGATCACCAAGATGGTCGTCGCGGTCGCCGGATCGGCGACGTCCGGGTCGGCCGCCGAGCGCTCGTAACGCTCGATGACGATGTCGCCGAGGGTCCCGGGGCCGAGGTCGGCGCGGGTGTAGAAGACGTAGAAGCGTCCCGTCTCGGCGTAGTCGGGATCGGCCACCAGCGCCAGGAGGCCGCGCTCGCCCTCAGACACCACAGGGCCACCCACGTCATCGCGCAGATCGAGAAAAAAGGTGGGGAGGATGTCCCCGGTCCCACCGTCCCAGACGAGGATCGCCCCCTCCTGGGTGGCGATCCATCGACTCCTGCGACCATCGCCGGGATCGACGAAGGCGATGGGTCTCGAGGCACCCGCGGGGAAGACCCCGGGCGCAACCAGGGTCGAGATCGCCGCCGGTGCCGGTGAGCAGGAGATCGCACACGAGACGTCGAAGCACGACGTGGCGGCCCTTGTCGGCGGGGCGGTGAAGATCGCGAAGACCAGCGCGCAGGCGAGGCCGGTGAAGATCACCCGGGCGAGGCGACCGGGCTTGCGGAAACGATGCGGGGGGTCGACGGATCGGATGGGATTCGAGGGCTGCATGATTATTCGAGTCTAATGCATGCGATGAAGAGCTGGAGAGAGGCAGAGCTGCGACCAGAGCCATGATCGGAGCCGCTCAGGGATCCCAGCGGAACCGTCGCAGATCGACCCGGCCCCGGATGTCGAAGTCGATGCCTTCCTCTTCCAGCATGGCGCGTTGAAGACCTTCGTACTCGGGCTCGGAGCGAACGCTGATCTCGCCGCGGGCGTTGATCACCCGCTGCCAGGGCACGTCGTCCTGATCCGAGTGCAGCGCGTGAAGCGCATAGCCCACCTGGCGCGCATGGCCCGGAAAGCCAGCCAGCGCCGCCACCTGACCGTAGGTGGCGACACGGCCCTCGGGAATTTCCCGCACCACCTCGTAGAAACACCGCCAACGGCTCGTACGCTCGAAATCTCCGGGGGGGAACGAGGGCATCGAAAATGCAGTCTATCCCGAGCTCGCGATCAACGTTTCGGCTCCCGATTCGGTATTGCCTGATGAGGACGGACATGACGAGCCCGGAGCTGCCATCGCCCACGACCCACTGGACGACCCCGACGAGCCCGAGCCACCGAGACCCGATCTCATGCCAGCGACTCTGCCAGCCAGCCTCCCGACCGGAGCCGCGTTGATGAACGCGACGGGCGGCCCAGGCGCTTCCGGGCGCCCCGCGGATCTGCAGCTCGCCCGCTGGATCATCCAGGCGAAGAGCGGCGATGCCGAGGCGTTTGAAGAGCTGGTGAGCCTCCACGAGCGCCAGGTTCTCGGGACCGCCTGGCGGCTGCTGGGCCGGGTCGAGGACGCCGAGGACGCCGCGCAGGAAGTGTTTCTCCGTCTTTTCCGCTCGCTCTCCAAGGTCGATCCCGGCCGGCCCCTGTCCGCCTGGCTGTACCGCGTCACGGTCAACGTCTGCCGCGATCTGGGGCGCCGCCGGCAGCGCCGATCCCGGGGCGCCCCCGACTCGGTGGAGGAGCTGCGCGAGGCACACGGTCTCGAGCCGGAGGATCCGGCAGCCGGTCCGGAGCGGCGCGCCGGAGCGGCCCAGGAGACGCGGCGGATTCTGGACGCCCTGGCCGCGCTGCCCGAGAAGGAGCGTGCTGCGGTGGTGCTGCGCGATCTCCAGGGTCTGTCCACCGCCGAGGTGGCGGAGATCCTCGGCTCCACGCCGGTCACCGTCCGCACCCAGATCAGCCGCGCCCGCCTCAAGCTCCACCGCTTCCGGCAGCAGATGCACGGGAGGACCCGATGAGCGACCCCACGAGCGACCCCATGAGCGAACCGACCCGCCAGCCCGACGAGCGACCCTGCGCCCGTTGGGAGGAAGCGCTCGCGCTCCATGTCGAAGGGGACCTGTCCCCCGAGGAGGCGAGGGAGCTGGAGCTCCATCTCGACCGATGCCCCGTGTGCGCGGCGTTTCTGGCGGGGCTTCGAGAGTCGCAAGAGGCTCTCGGAGGGCTCGTCGATCCCCCGCCGAACGACTCCGTCACGTTGGTCCATCGGCGGGTGATGGAGGCCGTGAGACGAGAGGGCACGGTCACGCGCTCACCGGCCTGGCGCTGGGCGGCCGCCGCCGCGGTGCTGTTGATCCTCGGCGCCGCCCTCGTCGGCCGGCTGGCCTTCCGCACCGGGGGTCCGGAAGAGAGTCCGGCGGCGGTCGTCGCAGTGAGCCCGAACGAGAGGCCGCCCACGGCCACCGAGGAGCCTGCGACGCCCGAGCCCCCGAGCACCGAACACGCGCCGCTCGATGAAGAGCCTTTGGACGAGGAGCCCTCGCCGGGGGCAGGGTCGACGGACGAGCCAACCCCGACGGCTCCCGAAGGCCCTCGCCCGACACCCGCTCCACGCCGCTTACAACCCCCACAACCCGAAATTCAACGCGCCGGCCTGGACGGCTCTCAGGATCTGAAGATCCAACTGGTCTCCGACGATCCGGACATCGTCATCTACTGGCTGGTCGATACGGAGGACACCCCTCATGCGACACCCACGACATAAGGCACCCGGGCCCTTCCCACTGCGGACTTCCCGCTTCTCAGGGCTCCTTCTAGCGCTTCTCGCCGGGCTCCTGGCCGGGCCCGACCCCGCGTTCGGTGCACCGCAGGAACCGGAGCAGGGCGAGCCGCCCCGGCAGGAGCAGGAGTCACCCCGCTTCGAGCAGATCGCCGAGATCTACGAGGTGCAGCACGCGCCGGTAGAACAGCTCAGCTCCCTGATCCGCATCTTCACGGTGGTGGCCAATGCCAACCCGGAGCTCGGTGTCATCGGATTGCGCGGTCAGAAAGCCGACGTCCTGGCGGCGCTGGCGGCGCTGCGGCGGCTCGACGTACCCGCCGCTCCGACCCGCGCCGTCGAAGTGACCCTCTACGTGCTGCTGGGCTCGAAGCAGGCCAACGGTCAGGGAGTCCCCTCGCACCTCGAGGCGGTCACCGAGCAACTCAAGGGATCGCTGGGCTACGAGAGCTTCGAGCTATTGGACGCGGTGGTGGCCCGCACCCGGGACCAGGGCCGGTTGGAAAACGAGGGCATGTTCTCGTCCGACAAGCTCCCGATGCCGGTGGCCTACAGCTTCAGCGTCGGCCCGGTGGCGATCCTGACGCAGGAGGACAAGACCGTGGTGCGCCTCAACAAGCTGCGCTTCGCCTTCACCCCCATCCTCGACGGCCAGGCCGCGCCCCAGGGAACCCGTCTGGGGACCGACGTCGAGGTGGCGGCCGGGCAGAAGGTGGTGGTGGGCAAGGCCACCGCGGACTCGCTGGATCGGGGAGTGATCCTGGTCCTGGAGGTGGCGGTGGAGTAGGGATCGGATCGCCGCGGCTCAACTCCCTTCAGCCTTCCCGGTCGCTTCGGGCGAAGAACGGCAGCCGCTTGGAGAAGTCCACCGGCATCTCCTGGCGGATGCGGTCGAGCAGCTCGACGGTGACCTCCGAGAGACCTTCGCGCTCGGCGTAGGTCTCGACCCGTTTCACCACCACCCCACGCACAAAGGAGGGAATCCGCTGGATGCGGGCGGTGGCGTCGGCGCTCCAGGTCAGCTCCGGGGCGGCGCAGGCGCCGTAGGTCACCTCGTGCCCCGGCTGCACCAGCGGTCTCTCCCCGGTGGGCTCGTAGACGCAGGACTCGTCCGCCGCCAGCAGGTCACCGCCGTCGGCGTAGGCACGGGCACGGCAGCCGCCGCACACCTGACGGTATTCGCAGCGACCGCACTTCCCGCCCAGCTCGCCCCGGCGGAGCTGGCGCAAGACCTCCGAGTCGCGCCAGATCTCGCCGAAGCTCTGCCGGCGGAGATCCCCCGCCTCCTCCGGCAGATAGGGGCAGGGGGTGACCTTGCCCTCCGGCGTGATGCGACAGTACTGGACGCCGCAGGGGCAGCGGGTGGCGTAGTGGGTAAGCGTCGAGCCGGGGTCCTGCTCGTGGATGTGCCGCATGATCTGTGGTTGGCACTTGGAGCGGACCATCAGCCGGCCGCGGTACTCCCGTTGCAGCTCCACCAGCTCGGCGAGCACCTCGTCGTTCTCCCGCGGAGCCAGCCCCCGCATGCCCTCCCCTCGTCCGGTTTCCACCAGGAAATAGAGATTGAAGCACACCGCGCCCCGATCCGCCGACCAGGCGACGAGATCCCTCAGCTCCTTCCGGTTGCCACGGGTCAGGCTGGTTTGGACGATGAAGTCGAGGCGCGCCTCGCGCAGGCGCTCGACCGCGGCGAGCGTGTCCTCGAGGGCCGAGTCGCCGTGGCGGAAGCGATCGTGGTAGCGGGAATCCAGCGAATCCACCGACACCGCCACGCCGGTGACGCCCGCCTCCTGGAGCGACGCGATGCGCTCGGTCGTGAGCCCGGTGCCGTTGGTACCCACCACCACCGTCGCACCGTGGGAGACGCCGTGGCGGGCGATGTCCTCCAGGTCCTCACGCAGCAGCGGCTCGCCGCCCGAGAGAATGAAGAGCGGGGCCGGGTTGAGCTCGAGGATCTGGTCCGCGATGCGCCGGATCTCGTCGGTGGTCAGCTCACCGCCGCTGGAGTGCCACGGCCCGGCGGCGATGTAGCAGTGAGCGCAGGCCAGGTTGCAGCGCTGGGTGAGGTTCCAGGCGACGACGTGCGGCACCGCATCCAGGCTCTGGTCCTGCGGAGCCGGCGAGGTGAAGAGCTCGAACGACATCCCGAAGCCACGTCCCGGGCTACATCCCGAAGCGCTCGCGGGCCTCGTCGAGGATCCGTTCGTCGATGGTGGTGTGGCCGGCGCTCTTGGCGTAGTGCTCGACGCCCTGCTTGGCCATCGGCCGGACGAATTCGGGGATGTTCTCCAGCCGTTCCAACGCCTCCGCGGTCCACAGCACACCGTCTTGCCCGCGTTGCGCCTCTTCCATCTCCTGGAGCATGCCGGAGAACGGGCAGCCCCCCGCTTCGGCTCCCTCGGCTCCGGACTCCGCAGCCGCGCCCGGGGACGCCGGGCCGATCTTGACGCCGAGGGACTGCACGAGCTGCGTCTCGTAGGGGTTGGTGAGCATCGCCGTCTGCTGACCGCAGGACGGGCAGGCGTAGAGCACCGTGAGCGAGCCTCCGTCCGGTGGCGTCGTCTTTTGCAGCTTCATGGGCTCGTCACAGGCGACACAGAGAAACTTCATGAGGTCTTCTCCTCGGGCGGGGTATGCAGCAGTGATTCGAGCAGGGTCTCGGCGACCTCGTCGACGGCGGCGAGCGACCGGCTGTTGGGATCGACCTCGTCGACGGGCCAGCCGCGGTCGCAGAGGGCGGCGAGGGCCGGGTCGAAAGGAATGCGCCCGAGGGTGGGGACGGACCAGAGCGCGGCACCCTCCGGAGCCGCCGGAGAGGTCTCCGGAAACAGCGGCCGCACGGCATCGCATTCGGCACAGTAGTAGCCGGCCATGTTCTCGACCACCCCGAGGATCTGCGAGCCGGCCTCCTCCAGGACGGTCAGCGAGCGCGCCACGACGCCGCGGGACAGCTCCGAGGGGATGTTGACCAGCACGAAGCGCAGGCCGGAGCCCAGGAGCTCGGCGTACTGGAGGGTGCGCTCGGCGCCCGGCGGCAGATCGAAGAGCAGCACGTCGAGGCGCCCCCATTCGACGGCGGCGAGAAGCTGGGACAGCACCGCGATCTCCCGCGTTGCGCGCCAGGTGAAGCTCTCGCCCTGGGCGACGCTGTCGAAGCTCAAAGGTCGTGCGTCCTCCAGAAAGCTGCCGACGGAGACGACGCCGAGGCCGTCCGCGCGCCGCGGCAGGGTCAACCCCGCCTCGCCGGGCACCCAGGGGGTGTCGGTGAGCCCGGAGAGCCGCGCCTGGCAGGGTCCGTTCAAGTCGGCGTCGAGGATCGCCACCCGTCGGTCCCGGCGGCGGAGCGCCTGCGCCAGGGCCATGGTGACGGTGCTCTTGCCGACGCCGCCCTTGCCCGATCCCACGGCCACCAGGTGGTCGACGTCCGCCAGGGCCATCTCGATCGACCGCCGGAGGGCCTGGACCTGACCGAGGACGTCCGAGCCGCCGTCACCGACGATGTCCGTGTAGCCTTTCATGGGATCTCCTGGGATCTGCTCCTCGACTCTCATCCGGTGCTCACACCCGCTGTCGGATGTCACCCAATGCTCAGAGGGGCTTGGCTTCCGCAACCAGCCGAGCATACTGCGTCGTGGGCTCGAAACCCAGCCCCCGGAGGACCGGCTCCGGCATCTCGCCGGTGAGCAGCCGCGGGCAGCGCAGCGCCCGATCCGGCGCCTGGGTCACCGCCTCCTGGGCCAGATGTCGCAAGAGAACCGACAGCAGGAGCTCTCGCCGTTCGGGCTCGGCGACCCCCGCGGCCACCACGTCGAGAAAGCGCTCGTCGCGCTCCCGGACGTCGAGCGCCAGAATCCACCCCTCGACGCGGTCCGGCGAGACGATGGCGACCCCGCGCAGACGCTCCGCACGTCCCTCGATCGTCTGTCGGGTACGTTCCCAGGCGACCCCCTCGGCGATCTCCAGCGACCCGCAAGCGATGAGCTCCTCCGCCGTCACCGGGGTCACGAGGCCCTGCGGCACGGGCTCCACGGGGGTGTCGGACGAGCGGCGCCAGTCGGTGAAGGTGGTCTCGGGACGGTAGTCGCAGGCGGCGAAGAAGGCGAGGAGGTCCTCACGATCGGTGGGCACCTCCGCCACCAGCCGCGGCGGTCCCAGCACCGCGAGCTTTTGGGAAAGAGACGTGAGCATGTGGGAACCGTGGCCCTGGCGCTGGTGACCGGGTCGCACGCCGACGCGTGTGATCAGCACCTCGTGCTCGCGCTTGGTGGCGGTGAGCACCCCCACGGCGACCTCGGTGGCTCCCTCGGTGGTCATGCTGGACGACTCGCCATCCGGGCCCCCCACCTCCGCACCGACGGCCAGCATGGAGTTGCTGGGCCACAGCGAGATCTCCTTCATCTCGCGGCGGTACCCCTCGACGGTGAGCGGCTCGATCCCCGGCCCGTGCTCCGAGAAATGGGGCTCGAAGCACTCGTGCACTGCGCGCACGAGGCGCGGGATGTCGTCGGGCCGGCAAAAGCGGTAGGTGGGCACTCAGCTCCGCGACATCTTCCACACCGCCGCCAGCGCCAGGCCCAGGGCCAGCAGGATCAGTCCCCAGCCGCCCAGGGTGGGGATCTGGGGGGTGGCGATGCCTACCGCCAACACGCCGGTAGCGGTGCCGCTATCGCCCAGGGAGGAAGACAGTGCTTCGGTGGTGTTGACGTTGTCGCCCAGCAGGATGGTCACCACGTCCACCGAAACCGTGCACAGCGACAGGGCCGAGACCGCACCGTTCGTGTACTGGATCACCGTGTCCCCCGGATTGGCGGTCAGAGTGCCACCCACACAATCCGTGGTGGCGTTGGCGGGGTCGGCAATCGTCATGCCCGAAGGCAGGAAGTCGGTGAAATCCAATCCCGTGGCGTCCATCGAGCTGGCGGTGTTGTCGATCACGAAAGTCAACGTCGTCACCTGGCCCCGGCTGACGTTGGCGGGATCGAAGGACTTCGAGAAATCGGGCGGCGGATCGACCAACAAAGTCGCCATCGCCGTGCCGCTGCTTCCGGACGACGAGGTCAGCTCCCCCGTCGTGTTGACGTGGCTGCCGGAGGTATCACTGGTGACGTCCACGCTGACGGTGCAAGACGCCAGGGCCGGCACCGTGCCTCCCGTGTAGGTAATCACGCCCGTGCCCGAGACTGCGGTCAGCGTACCGCCCGTACAGGTCGTCGAGCCGTTGCTCGGGCTCGCCACCACCACAGCCGCGGGCAGGTTGTCGGTGAAGTCCAGAGCGGTGGCCGCCAGGACGCTGGCACCGTTGTCGATGGTGAAGACCAGGGTGCTGATCCCGGTCGCCGCGATGGCGTCCGGCACGAAGACCTTGGCGAAGGTCGGCGGTGGCTCGACGGTCAACGTCGCCATCGCCATACCGCTGTTGCCGGATGCGGAGGTCAGGTCCCCCGTGGTGTTGTCATAGATCCCGGCGGTGTCACTGGTGACGTCCACGCTGACGGCGCAAAACGACAACGCCGACACCGTGCCACCCGTGTAGGTGATGACACCGGAGCCCGAGGTCGCGGTCAGCGTGCCGCCTGTACAGGTCGTCGAAGCATTGCTCGGGTTGGCCACCACCACGCCCGCGGGCAGGTTGTCGGTGAAGTCCAGATCGGTGGCGGCGACGGCGCTGGCGCCGTTGTCGACGGTGAAGGTCAGGGTGCTGGCCCCGGTCGTGGCGATGACGTCCGGTGCGAAGACCTTGGCGAAGGTCGGCGGTGGCTCGACCTCCAGTGAGGCGGTCGCCGGCTCGGCCACCTCGAGGCCGGCCGAGAACAGGGCGCTGGTGGTGTTGGGGAAGGTTCCTTCCGCCGCGGCCGCAGGTACCTGGAGGGTGACGTTGAAGGAGCACGACGCGCTGGGCCCCAGACTCCCGCCGCTGAAAGTGAGGAAGCTCGTGCCGTTCACGGACGAGCCCACACCGCACACGTCGACCAGCGGCAGGCCCGTCGCCACGAGACCCGAAAGCACCGCGTCCAGGTCGTCGGTGAAGGCGAGGTCGGCCACCGCGCCATCGACGAGATTGTCGATCGTGAACGTGAGCACCACGGTGCCTCCGGCCACCGTCGGACCGTCGAAGCTCTTGGTGAAGTCCAAGCTCTGGATCTCCAATGTGTCGCTGGCCGGGTCGCCGGTGACACCGAGAGCGCCGATCGTGCCGGTCACCTGACTGGTGGTGTTGATGGCCATCGAGGCCGCCGGCATCGCCGGCACCTGGACGGTCACCGTGAAGATGCACGACGCCCCCGGCCCGAGCTCCGCTCCCGTCAGCGTCAGCACCCCCATGCCGGTGAGCTGCGAGCCGGCGCCGCAAAAGCCGTTTGCCGGCAGCGTGATGGCCTGGAGGCCGGTTAGAGCGGCGCCCAGGTTGTCGGTGAAGGTAATGCCCGTGGCCGTCCCGGCGAGGCTCAGGTTGGTGAGCTCGAATTCGAGGTCCACCGTCGCCCCCGGTCCCACCGGGTTGGTAAGGAAGGTCTTGGTCAGGAGCAGCACGTCCCCGGCCACGATCAGGTTGTCCACAGCGTTGCCGAGAACGAGTAGATTTCCGTCGATGACAGCGGAGAAGAGGCTCGTTCTGTTGACGTAGACGTCCGAGGGAACCCCGGCGCCCACGTTCACGGTGACGCTGAATTGGCACATCTCACCAGGCCCGAGGCTGCCGCCGGCGAAGACGAGACGCCTGTTGGCCGACTGGAGCGTGATCGAGGAGGAGACCCCGCAGGGGGTCATCGGGATCGAACCGGGGTCGTAGGTCAAACCGGCGGCGACGGCGCTCAGATCGTCCTGGAAGGCGATGTTCGAGGCCGCGGGAGCGCCCGATTCGTTGGTGAGGGTGAATTGCAGGGTCACCGAGCCGCCGGGGATTACCGGGTCGTCGGTGAATTCCTTGGCCAGCCCGAGACCCGCCACCGTCAGATCGTCGGCCCCGCCGGGCGTGACGACCTCGAGCCCCGACACCGTCGCGGTGGCGTCGCTGGTGGTGTTGGGATAGGTCCCCGCCAGAGCCCCCATGGGTACCTGGAGGGTGACGCTGAATTGGCACGACGCTCCGGGAGCCAACGTGCCACCGGTGAAAGTCAGGCTGCCCATCCCGTCGATCTGCGAGCCCGCACCGCAGACGTCGTTCTGCGGCAGCCCGACGGCTACCAAGCCGGTGAGAGCGGCGTCCAGATCGTCGGTGAAGGTGATCCCGGTGGCGTCGGTCAACGCGTTCGGGTCGTGGGTCAGCATGAGCTGGAGGGTCACCAGGCCGCCGGGGAGCACCGGGTCGTCGGTGAGCTCTTTGATCAGGCGCACCCCCCCCACCACCTCGACAGTGGCGCTCGCCGGCGAGCCGGTGAGGGTTTCGCCGTCCACCGTGGCGGTGATCTCTCCGGTCACGTTGGTGTAGATGCCGGCCGCCAGCGTCGCCGGAAGATCGAGGACGACCTCGAAGGTGCAACTGTCAGCCGCCGCCAAGCTGCCACCGGTCATGAGCAGACCCTGCTGCTCGGTGCCCAGGCCGATCAGGGAGATCGAGGAACCGCCGCCGCAGAACCCGGGAGCGGGAAGAGTCGCCGAAATGGGGAACGGCAAGAAGGCGGTGAGATCGTCGAGGAACGTGATGTCCGTCGCCACCGAGGTCGGGCTGGTGTTGGTGATGGTGAATTCCATCCGCGTCGAGTCCCCCGCCGCCACGGGGTCGTCCAAGAAGGTCTTGGTCAGAAGCGGTGCCGCAAACACGAACAGGTCGTCCGACGCCGCGTTGCCGAGGAAGATCTCCCCCAGGTCGCCGAGCAACGGAGTGGTGGTGTTGGGGTAGATCCCGGGGGTGGCGGCCAAGGGCACCTGGAGCGTGACCTGGAAGGTGCACGAGCCTCCTCCCGGAAGGTTGCCGCCGGTCAGCGACAGCGTGGTGGTGCCGGTGAGGGCCGAGCCGGAGCCGCAGGGGTCGGTGGGCAGCGGAGGGACGGCCGCCAGACCCGTGAGCGTGCCCCCCGCATCTCCCAGGTTGTCGGAGAAGGAGAGGTCCGTGACCGGGGTGTCGCGCACGCGATTGACGATGGTGAATTCGAGCGTGACGGTCCCTCCCGGGGGCACCGGGTCGTCGGTGAATTCTTTGATCAACAGCAGCTCGGCGGCAATGGAATTGAGCGTCGCCGCCGCCTTGCCGCCGGACCGAATGACGTTGCTCACGTTCGCGCTGAGCTCGCCGCTCGTGTTCTCCAGCGCCCCGAGACCCGTGGCGACCACATCCACGCTGATCGTGCACGTCCCTCCCGCTGCGACCGCTGCTGCGTCGATGCCCCCACCGAAGCCCAGGCTGATCGAGCTGCTTCCGGGGACCGCGGTCACCACGCCCCCGGTAAAAGCACCGTCGTCACAGGTATTGACGATATTGGCGGGCCCCGCCACTTCGACGCCCGTGGGCAGGGTGTCGGTAAAGGTCATATTGACCGCTTGCGCGGGGTTCAGGGTGTTGTCGATGAGAAAGGTCAGCGTGCTCCGGCCGCCCAGGAAGACGGTGCCGGGGGAGAAGCTCTTCGAGAACCCGGGACGGTCGGTGGCCACGGTGAGATCGGCGGTGGCTACCCCGGCGTCTCCCAGCGTAGAGGTCAGAGCCCCGGAGACGTTCATGTGGGTCCCCGGGGTGCTGCTCGTCGCATCGACCCGGATCGTGCAGATGGCGAAGCCACCCACGGTGCCGTCCGTCAAGGTGATGGTGCTCCCGCCGTCCGGCGCGGTCAGAGTGCCACCGCAGAGGGACACCGGGCTCGCCGGTGCGGCCAGGGTGACCCCGGCCGGCAAGACATCCGTGAAGGCCAGCTCGGTCAACGGCGTGCTGTTCGCCGAGTTGTCGATGGTGAAGGTCAGCGTGCTGACACTGCCCGGACCGATGGTTGCGGGTGAAAACGTCTTCGAGAAGTCAGGCCCCAATACACCGGCGCTCGCCCCTGTAGCTGCAAGGAGCGCCAGTCCCCAAAGGACCGCCAAAAAAACTCGAAGGCTACCGTGCTTTGTTGGGAAGTGCCTCAAAACGCTACCTCCTCTACAACATGCAACGAAGTGGACGGCCTCGGGGCACCACAGCAAAGGAAGGGATCTGTGTAAGAGTATTGTGTTTGGCGGGTTCTGTCGAGAGTCCCAGCTCACGGGAGTTTCTCCAATTCCGTCGAGTCGAGATCCAGTGCCAAATGGAGCTGTCGTGTGGTGGAAAGCTATGCCAAATCTGTGCCACAAAGGTGCTTTCATCGATGAAATCGTGTTTGTGTCGGAGCTTTTTGGATTTTCATCAATGAAATCGTGTTCGAGCCGGTCTCGAGCCCGATTTCACCGATGAAATCGCGTTGGAGTCGGTCTCGAATCCATTTTCATTCATGAAATCACATTCGAGGCCGACCAAGAGCCGCTGGAGACGATGAAAGCGAGCTTGGGTCTGAGACATCCCCGCTGAGGAGGATGAAAGCGTGGAAACGGCCGACTGAGAAAAATGGCCTCTCCTCAACTTCGGGTGGGTAGTGGTGGGTTGAGCTCGATGCCTCCGGAGACGAGGAAGAGCATGGAGATGAGAGCGGATGGGGAGTGAAATCCATAGGCTCGACGGGCGACCATACGCAGCTTGGTATTGAGGC